>Ga0302286_10001460_pt1 | contig 17595 bp, 14 predicted proteins | sample III_Fen_E2_3_FD_198765 | JGI IMG/M metagenome (GOLD analysis project Ga0302286, IMG submission 198765) | Peat permafrost microbial communities from Stordalen Mire near Abisko, Sweden - III_Fen_E2_3 | ecosystem: Environmental > Terrestrial > Soil > Wetlands > Permafrost | place: Sweden: Abisko...
TGGTCTCCCCGAGGAATGCCGGTTTTATCATTTCCAGGCCCTTGCGAGCATCCGTAGCCGACAAGCCGGACCACCATGCAAAATCGCGCAGGGTAGCAGGTCCGTGGCTTTTAAAATAACGACCGGCCAGGGTTGCCAACGCTTCGTCACGGGAAAGTATCGTTTTAACGGGGACTCTGTCTTCCAACAGGGAATACGTGAGCTTATTCTTTCGCATGGGTCCGCTGCAAATGACGCCGTCCAGCTCTGCGCGCATGATCAAATGCGAAAGGCGATTCTCGTTAGTCGCAACATAAATATTCGCATATTCCTGCGTAAGTTCTTCCCGGGTCATGCTCAGGCAGTTGGATAACATCCGCTCGAGCATGTCCCGGCTTTTTGAAAATATTGTTTCAGTCAGTTCCAGCTGCCGATCCCGGCTTTTCAACACCTGCTTCACCCGGGGTGCTGTCAGCTCCAGCATCCAATAAATATCGTCCGGCGATACAAAATGCCAGGTAGGGCGCATGAGATGGGTGCGGATGATCTCGCCTGCATTATAAGCTTCCACTACGGACTTATCGGTTGCTCCCGGCACCCGTTGCCCGATAGCCCATTTGGCCATGGCATAATCCTGAGCCTGCAAAGCACCCATCCAGGCAATCAGGTCTTTGACTGTATGAAAAGCAGAGCCTTCAATTTGTTGGTTTTGTATCCTTAGGCGGGGGATGTCCGGTAGAATCATATAAGTACTCGTAAGGAAATAATATCCTGTTTTATGAATGAATTGAACGCTGATGGCACATTCCGGCTTGACGGAAGTTTAATGGATAAAGCGGATAAAAAACGGATTCTTTACTTTTTAAATGAAGACGGATTAAACTCCAACCAGTTGGAACTGATGAACATAGAAATCGATTCCAACTTGTGGGAAGAAGATCCGTTATATATTCCGCAAAACCGGAATGTACCCTCCGCCAAATCTGATTACATCCGCGTTCTATTCTTGTGAATTAAATATGGGACGTTTAATTGTTCCCATTCATTAGTGGCCTGTATTTGGTTGAATTAAATCGTAATGATTGCCGTACAGATCCGCAAAGATCAATACCTTTCCATGGGGTTTCACTTCCGGTTCCTCTATGATCAGGACCCCGTTTTGGGTCAGTTGCTTGTAATCCCGGGCAATGTCATCGGTATATAAGAACAGAAATACCCTTTCGTCCGACTGATTCCCGACCAGATTCCGCTGGCTTTCGGTGGTAGCTTTAGTCAGCAGGATGGAAGTGCCTGTTGAGCCCGGAGGAGCAATCACTACCCACCTTTTTGTATCACTCATCAGTTTGTCCTCCAGAACGATGAACCCCAGCTTTGAGCAAAAGAATTCAAGCGCTTCGTCGTAATCGTTTATCAGCAAGGTGATATGTGCTATGGTCTGCATTGAATAGTCTGTTTATAATTTGCAAAGATCAGAAAAATAGTTGATGTATTAAAAACAGGGCAGGTTTATATTCAAAAATGGCTATTGGGTTTTGTACCCAATGAGATTCTTTTCAACTTTATCAAAGATTTCATTAGTTTGCTGTGAATATGGGATATTCCGGCTTGACGGAACCTCCGGTGGAGCTAGCGAAACCGGGGGGTATACATGAAATCACAATCAGAACTCTGTAAGAGTTCACCAACATAATCAAGAGTATAAATACATTCCCTTGTGGTCAACTCCTACGGAGTTTGGATATATTTATTCTATTTTTCCCCCAGTTCCGCAAGCTCTACCGGAGGTTATGCACAGTTTACACCTCCGGTGTAATTCGTCTGTTCAAAATTGATTGTAACAGTCAATTTAAAGACAGATTTAGCAACAGATACATGTTGGGTGTAAATGTCGATAGTCATTATTAAAAGGAATCCTTCCCAACTGAAAGAAAACTCTTTAAAACCAGTCGAAGTTTTTGGGCTTAAACATTGAGAAGCAGAAAACCCCGTTTTTCAGGGATTCCGGAAATGTTTATTTTCTTAAAAAATCAGGTATATAAACAGGATTTGAAAAAAAATAATCTATCTTTGAACATAAATAAAACAAGTACCAATTTCAAATTTAAAAACCATACAGTATGAAAACAGAACAAGAAGATTTATTGGTCTATGATGAAGACGAAGCCGTTAAATTCATTCTCGATTCAATTCCTGCAGAATTAAAAGAAAACATCGATAATGATAAAATTGAATACGTGTTGGATGTAGTATATGATTTTTATGATGAGAATGGACTGATTGACGAAGACTCAACCGAAGAAGCCAGCATCGACGAAGAAGAAATGTTTAAATATATTCTGAAATGTTCGAAGAAAGACAAGATTAAGTTGAGCGAAGATGATATTCAACTGATTTTGGATGGTGAGTATGAATATGGAAAATCACTTGGGATTTACAGGGAAGACGAAGACTAAGAAACAGCCGGCAACATACTTTCATACGGTTTACTCCCCAATGTAAGAAAACAAAGGAGTCAACCCCAGAACACAATACTAAAAAACACCGGCATAATTTTAAATGCCTGGTGTTTTTTCTACAAATATCCATGAATCAGCAGGATTTTGTACACCGGACAATCTACACGATTGTGAAGATACGGATCTAAGTACATTAAAAAAAGCAATAATTACAAAATAGATTTAAGTTGAGTAACTTACAAAGAAAAGAGGAACCACAGAAGTCACAAAAGCAATCCTATTTTACAAGCAAGAACACGAAAAATGAAAATACAAAATGCATTTAAAAATTGATATTAAAAACCGAAAATCTTTTGTGTACTTAATATTGACTTTAGTGGAATGCAAGCTTAACTTTTGTGGTAATATTTTGCTTTAATATATTTATATTGTGCCTGTTAGTGATGATACTTTTTTTTGTCATGTACTAAACCATTACATATTAATTTTAAAAAAGAGTATGTTTTACATTTTATATGCTTTCATTTGGATCATCACGTGGATTCCCCTGCGCTTGTTATACCTGGTATCAGATCTGATATTTCCGGTGCTGTATCATGTTGTGAGGTATAGACGACGTGTTGTAAAAACGAATCTGGCAAAGTCATTTCCGGAGAAGTCCGAAAAAGAACTGCGAACCATAGAGCGTCGTTTCTATCGGTTCTTTTGCGATTTGTTCGTGGAGACCATGTACGAGATGCATATCAGCGAAAAGGAGATTCGCCGCCGGATGACATTTGGAAATCTGGAGGCGATCCTGGAACAGAATGCCAGGAACAAAAGCGTTATGATCATGACCGCCCATTATGGAAACTGGGAGTGGACTCTGGCATTCTCATTGTTTTCACCGGAAGTATATCCCTCGAATCCAATCTATAAAAAGCTGAGGAATGAAAAGTTTGATACACTGATACATCAATTGCGGGCCAGGTATGGTGCCAAACTGATTGAAAAACGGGATTTGTTAAGGACTATGTTCCGGCTGCAGAAAGACCAGGAGGTTGCTAATTTTTGGATGATTTCTGATCAAACCCCGAACAGCCACAGCATTCATTACTGGACAAATTTTCTAAACCAGGATACTCCTGCCATTGTAGGCACCGAACAATTAGCACGAAAATTTGACTATCCTGTATTTTTTGCAGATATTAACCGGATAAAAAGGGGGTATTACCATTGCGAGTTTATACCTATTTCACTTGAGCCTGGCAAAACCACTGAATTTGAAATCACGGAGGATTATATGAAGCTGCTTGAGAAATCCATTGTGGCCCATCCTGAATTTTGGTTATGGTCGCACAGGCGTTGGAAATTTCAACGGGATAAAGATATTAAGTAATCAGTAATAAATATTGATATGTTTGTTAAATATCTAATGTGATTGTACTTGCAACTCTTTTATTTCTGACCCCCCAATCCGTCAGCTGACGGAGGAGTAAGAGTGCATCTTCAAATGATATTTGGTATAAGAAATTATTCAAATACAGGGTCTTTAAGCCCCATTTGGGAGTTGGGGGTCATATCATTAAATACTTTGAATTACTGAAGTAACATGATGCCCTTTATTTTTTTTTATTTAATCTGTTGTTCGCAGGGGTAGTTCCTATACAACCATAAAAAATTAGTGATGACCACAGCTATTGTTATTCTGAACTGGAATGGTGAAAAATTCTTACAGCAGTTTTTGCCGGTATTGATTGAAAACACTGCCATCCGGGGTGTGGAGATCATAGTGGCAGATAACGCATCGACAGATTCCTCCCTAAGCATTTTAAAAGAACACTTTCCAACGATCAGGACCCTTGTGCTCGATAAAAACTACGGGTTTGCAGGAGGATATAACAAAGCATTCGAACAAGTAGAGGCCGATTACTTCGTGTTGTTGAATTCGGATGTGGAAGTCACCCCCCATTGGCTGGAGCCTTTGCTTACCTACATGGATGAACACAAGGATACGGCTGCCTGTCAGCCTAAGATCCTGTCGTATTCACAGCGGACAAGCTTTGAACATGCCGGGGCAGCAGGCGGGTATCTTGATCGGTATGGTTTCCCATTCTGCCGGGGACGCATACTGGGAGTGGCTGAAACAGACAATGGCCAGTACGATACGATTGCAGATGTATTCTGGGCTACCGGTGCCTGTCTGATGATCCGTTCGGAGCTCTATCGTAACCCCGGAGGGTTGGATGATGAATTCTTTGCCCATATGGAGGAAATTGACCTGTGCTGGCGATTGAAAAGCAGGGGATACCGGATTGTCTGTATTCCCGAAAGCAAGGTGTATCATGTCGGGGGCGGTGCACTGGGCTACGAGAGCCCGCATAAAATCTATCTTAATTTCAGGAACAACCTGTTAATGCTCTACAAAAACCTACCCGTCAAACTGTTGGACAGAACTATGTTTTGGCGTTCGGTATTTGATTATGCAGCTGCATTCCAGTTTATTCTCACCGGAAAAACAGAACATGCGAAAAGCGTACTGAAAGCACGCCGGGATTTTAAACAGATTAAACCTCAGTTTGAAGAAAAGCGGAAACAAAATATCATGTATGCCACTACGGAAAACGAACAGGATATCTTTCAAAAAAGCATCGTGCTGGAATATTACCTGAAAGGAAAGAAGACTTATCAATCATTAACCGGGAAATCCTAAACACTGAGATTCCAATGCAATGACTTTTGCGATGGTTCAATAAACGATTGAAAAACGACTAAAAAAAAACGAGCTGAAACCAGCTCGTTTTTTTTGTCATACAAGGTGGGGATTATCCACAACGTGAGTACCCGCAGTTGTTGCATTTCAGGCAACCTTCCTGATACACCAGGGCTTTCTGACCACATTCAGGACAGGGTTGTTCCTTGATCTGGGTACCATCAGGAATATATTTCTTCAAAGCACGTTCCACACCAACTTTCCAGGTATTGATGGATTCGCTGTCTAACTGCAGCCCTGCAACGAGTTTAATCACCTGGTCAATAGGCATTCCATAGCGCAATACCCCGGAAATCAGTTTCGCATAATTCCAGAATTCCTTATCAAATTTATGTGATAATCCTTCCACGGTAGTTTTATAACCCCGTTTATTTACGAATTGGAAGTCATAACGCTTATTTCCCAATTCGTCAATCATTTTAATGATTTTACCATCATTGATTGTTTTGGGTAAAAGGATGCCTTCTTCATCATCAGCAAGTCCGGTAAAGATTTCATAAGGCCGGCCATTGTACAGGCCAACAAAAGCAATCCATTTATCTTTGGCATTCTGAAAACGAACAATATCACAATCCAGTTCTTTCGGACGGGTAACATGATTTTCGTCGTAACAGAAACAATTTTCTTTCTTTTCTTCTTTCTTATCGGCTTTTTTATCTTCCACAGCAATCAGTACGCCGGCACGCGAACCATCACGATACACCGTCACACCTTTGCAACCACAACGCCAGGCTTCTTCATAGAGTCTGCCCACCAGCTCTTCAGTTGCATCGGCGGGTAAGTTGATCGTTACACTGATAGAGTGGTCAACCCACTTTTGAATGCGTCCCTGCATTTGTACTTTCTTCATCCAATCCACATCATTGGCTGTTGCCTTAAAATATGGAGATTTTGTGACCATTTCTTCCACTTCTTCTTTGGTGTAAACCTTGGTGGTAGAATAATTGTTAGCCTCCATCCAGATAACAAACTTATGGTGAAAAATCAGGTATTCTTCCCAGGAATCACCATTCTCATCAATAAAATCAATACGGACGTTTTTATCATTCGGATTTACTTTGCGTCTGCGGGTGTAGACCGGCATAAATACAGGTTCCACTCCCGAGGTAGTCTGAGTCATGATACTGGTAGTCCCGGTAGGAGCGATAGTCAGGCAGGCAATGTTCCGACGACCGTATTTTACCATTTCGGCATACATTTTAGGATCCGCTTCACGTAACCGTTGGATGTAAGGATTCTTTTCTTCCCGTTTAGCATCGTACACTGTAAAGGCTCCCCGTTCCTTAGCCATCGTGACCGATGAACCATAGGCAGCCAAGGCTACTGCTTTATGCACTTTTTCGGAGAAATCGGTTGCTTCATCAGTACCATACCTGAAACCGAGAGCAGCGAGCATATCGCCTTCACCGGTAGTTCCAACGCCGGTTCTACGACCCTGTGATGTCTTGGTCTTGATCTTCTCCCACAATTGAAATTCCGTGTTTTTAATGTCATCATCTTCCGGATCTGATTTGATCTTGGCAATGATAGTATCAATCTTTTCCATTTCCAGATCAATAATGTCATCCATGATCCTTTGTGCCAGTCCAACATGAGTTTTAAACAAGTCAAAGTCAAACGTGGCTTCCTTTGTGAAAGGATTCTTGATGTAGGAGTATAAATTGATGGCCAGCAACCTGCAACTATCGTAGGGACATAAAGGTATTTCCCCGCAAGGATTGGTAGAAACGGTTTTATAGCCCAGGTCAGCGTAACAATCGGGCACCGATTCACGAATAATGGTATCCCAGAAAAGGATTCCGGGTTCAGCAGATTGCCAGGCGTTGTGTACTATTTTTTTCCAGAGGGCATTGGCATTCACTTCTTTTTTAAACCACGGATCGCTTGATTGAATCGGATATTGCTGGATGTATGGGGTGTTATTGATAGCTGCCTCCATAAAGTCATCATGAAGTTTCACAGAGATATTGGCACCGGTAACTTTGCCGGATTCCAGCTTTGCATCGATAAACGATTCAGAGTCCGGGTGCTTAATAGACACACTGAGCATTAAAGCGCCACGTCGTCCATCCTGAGCCACTTCCCTGGTCGAGTTGGAGTATCGTTCCATAAAAGGAACAATGCCCGTAGAAGTCAACGCAGAGTTCTTAACAGGGGATCCTTTCGGGCGGATGTGTGACAGATCATGACCCACTCCTCCGCGACGTTTCATGAGCTGAACCTGTTCTTCATCAATTTTAATGATGGCACCGTAAGAATCAGAATCATGATCAAAGCCAATTACAAAACAATTGGATAATGAGGCAACCTGAAAATCATTCCCAATTCCAGTCATAGGACTTCCCTGGGGAACAATATACTTGAAATCACGAAACAATTCGAACAGTTCAGATTCGGATAAAGGATTCGGATATTTCTTTTCAACTCTGGCGACTTCCCTGGCCAGGCGATGATGCATATCATTTGGATTCAACTCGTAAGTGTTGCCAAATGAATCTTTCAGGGCGTACTTAGTAGCCCAGACTTTAGTAGCCAGATCGTCACCTTTGAAATATTCAAGAGTAGACTCTTTTATTTCTTCAGCAGTAAAGGTTTTTGTTTCCACGATAAAAAATTTCTTAATTTGATTAGTATAAGTGTTTTGAGAATCTGAAATGCTGCCATGTAATCGAACTACAATGTTAGCCATTTAATTTTATATCTCCAATAATAAACATCTTTATTTTAGCGTTACTACACAAAGTTTTCCAAAATAAATACTATATATTTGAATTTCAATATACTAATATTTAAATTACAGGAGATTATTTCCAAAAATAAAATTTGGTATTTAGAATCGATTCATTAAAAGGAGAACTTTCCAATTAAATAATTGTGGGGTGCTAAACAGGAAGAGAATTACAAAATGAAAGGAATCAGGAAGATATTTCACCATTTTCAACCCTGAAAATGGTTGCTTCCTGTCCTAACTGGTGAAGAATTAAGTCTAAATGCTCGCGGTTAGTATCAGTGATAAAGATTTGTCCGAAAGTCTCGCCGGAAACTAGTTCCACAATTTTCTTTACCCTGTTGGAATCGAGTTTATCAAAGATATCATCGAGGAGCAATAAAGGGGAAAGATTATGGGTGCGTTTTAAGAAATCAAACTGAGCAAGCTTGAGAGATATGAGGTAGGTTTTATTTTGGCCCTGTGATCCGACGCGTTTAATCGGATAGCCCTCCAAGAGCATTTCCAGCTCATCTTTGTGGATTCCCTGGGTGGAATACCCAAGGATATGATCCCGGTCACGGGTTGCTACCATGCGTGCCTTAATATCATGTTCTTCGTGTTGCGAATGGTAAGTCAGGCTTACCTGCTCCTTACCACCGGAGATATAGGAATAAAAGTTCTGGAAAACAGGAATAAATTCATCGATAAACTGTTTGCGCTGTTCGTAAATGTAAGTTCCGAATAAGGCCATTTGGTCTTCCCATATTTCCAGTAGGGATTCATCAACAGGTATTTCCGATTTCATGAGTGCATTCCGCTGCTTCAGGGCATTGTTGTACTGAAGAAGCTGGTTGAGGTAGGTTTTATTGTATTGGGAAATGACCCCATCGACAAACTTCCGGCGCTCATCACTTCCTTCGGAGATTAATACCGAGTCATCGGGCGAAACAAGCACCAGGGGCAATAGCCCGATGTGATCGGACAGGCGGTCGTATTCCTTCTTATTTCTCTTGAATTGTTTCTTTTGACGGTGCTTAATCCCGCAATAAATATCTTCGGTCTTATCACCTACCAGATACCTGCCCTGAATGAAGCAAAATTCTGTATTGTGAAGGATATTTTGGGAATCGATAGAGTTTGAATGACTTTTACAAAAGGACAAAAAATAAATTGCATCCAGGATATTGGTTTTTCCCATGCCATTGTTTCCAATGAAGCAATTGATTTTAGGTGAGAACACCAGATCAGCTTCGCGGATATTTTTATAATTAAGTATGGATAGGGAAGTTAGTTGCATGAAATGGAAAAATTTGTTCTTTCGCAAATATACATATTATTTAATCAAGTTCAATTCATTATTTTAGTTTCAATGTGTTAAACAAAATAATAACCTTTAAAAAAGTGCTCGTTGATTAGAGAAACGGTGCTTTATTATGTAACTTTGCGAGAGATATATTTATCAGAGTCAGGCTTATTTGCCTTCATTATTTCATAAATCCATTTACCTTTTGTATGTTCTTGAATGTTTAAAATAAGTTATTATTGCCCGATTGTTATTCTGATTTTTATGTTTTCGTGTACCCGTCAAAAAGGAGATTCAACCCTACCGAAACACAAAACGGAAACAACCAAAAAACCAACAATCATTGTTGACTGCAATTATACTTTCGAAGAAGCTACAAAAGGAACAAGAGCTCCAAAAGAAATCATTGATGAACTAACATTAATCAATGTTCGGTATTATTCAACCGATAAAAAGATACATCAGGGCCAGGTATTAACCAATTTGAAAATAGCGGATAAGATTGCGATCGTGTTCCACTATATGTTTTCTGAAAAGTTTCCGGTAGCACAAGCCATTCCGGTTGTCAGATACAACTGGAATGATGAATTATCAATGGAAGCGAATAACACGTATAGTTTTTGCTATAGGGACGAAAGTTTCTCAAAACACGCCTGCGGTATGGCGATTGATATAAATCCGTATTTTAATCCGGTACGTTGGAAGAAGGGCTATGAATATCGCAGGAATAAACCCGTGGGAGCACATTTTGATCCTTCGATACCGGGAACGTTTTACAGGTTGCATCCGGTGGTCCTGGAGTTTCAGAAGCTGGGGTTTCATTGGGGACACCACTTTTCAATGAAAAATGATGACCAGCACTTTGACATGTGACAATTACTTAACTATTTAACATAAATTGATTTCATATTGATATTATTTTATGTATATTTGCGACAAAATTGAACAAATACTCTTATTTATAATACATATATTTTATTTTAATCTATTATGGCAAAAATAACAAAAGAAGATGCTCTTCTCTATCACTCTCAGGGAAAACCCGGAAAAATCGAGGTAATTCCAACTAAACCTTATAGTTCTCAACGCGATTTATCCCTGGCTTACTCTCCCGGAGTAGCAGAGCCATGTTTAGAAATTGAAAAAGATCCGAATACAGCTTACGACTATACGGCGAAAGGAAACTTAGTGGCTGTAATCTCAAATGGTACAGCTGTACTCGGATTAGGAAATATCGGTGCCCTGGCAGGGAAGCCTGTAATGGAAGGAAAAGGCTTATTATTTAAAATATTTGCAGGTATTGATGTATTCGATATTGAAGTAAATGAAACTGATCCTGAAAAGTTTATTCAGGTAGTAAAGGCAATAGCTCCAACCTTTGGCGGTATTAACTTGGAAGATATCAAAGCTCCTGAATGTTTTGAAATTGAAGAACGTTTAAAAGAGGAACTAGACATTCCATTGATGCACGATGATCAACACGGGACTGCCATTATTTCATCTGCCGGGTTAATCAATGCCCTTGAAATAGTAGGAAAGAAAATTGAAGACGCTATCATTGTTGTAAATGGTGCCGGTGCTGCTGCCAATTCATGTACGAAACTGTATATGAAGTTAGGCGCAAAATTGGAAAACATTGTAATGGTAGATTCAAAGGGCGTTATCAATAAAGAACGTACCGATTTGAACTCCCGTAAAAAGCCTTTTGCTACCGATCGTAAAATTAAAACGCTGGCAGAAGCTGTTAAAGGCTCGGATGTATTTTTAGGCTTATCGGTTGCAGGCATACTTTCCAAGGAAATGGTACAGTCCATGAACGTAAACCCGATTGTATTTGCTTTAGCGAATCCAAATCCTGAAATATCCTATGAAGACGCCACGTCTGCCCGTAAAGATATTATTTTTGCAACAGGCCGTTCGGATTATCCGAATCAAATTAATAATGTGTTGGGATTCCCTTACATATTCCGTGGTGCATTGGATGTTCGCTCAAAAACAATCAATGAAGAAATGAAAGTGGCTGCAGTTCATGCTATCGCTGAACTAACCAAACAACCCGTTCCGGATGTAGTGAATGCAGCATATGATTTAAAACGCATTTCATTTGGCCGCGATTACATCATTCCAAAACCGCTTGATCCACGTTTATTGACTACTGTTGCACCGGCTGTAGCCCGTGCTGCCATGGAGTCAGGGGTTGCACGTATTGAAATCAAGGATTGGGATCAATACAACGAAAAATTGAATGCATTGATGGGTAATGACAATAAGATGTTACGTCGTTTTTACGACACTGCCCGTCAAAATCCAAAAAGAGTGGTATTCTCCGAATCGAATCATATCAACATGCTCAAGGCTGCCGAATCGGCATTGGCGGAAGGTATTTGTTTCCCGATATTACTTGGAAATGAAGAAAAGATTGCTAGTCTTGCCCTGGAAAATGATATTGACATGACTGGGATTGAAATTATCAACCTTCGCCATGATCGTGAAGAAAAACGTAGGATTGCATATGCCCATAAACTTTCGGATAAAAGAAGCCGCGAAGGTATGACTTTTGATGAAGCCTATGAAAAAATGTATGAGCGCAACTACTTTGGGATGATGATGGTTGAAACCGGTGATGCTGACGCTTTAATCACAGGGGTATATACTAAATATGCCGATTCGGTACAGGCTGCCAAAGACGTTATCGGAGTACGTGATGGATTGAAGCATATTGCTGCAATGCACATTATGAATACTAAAAAAGGAACATTCTTTTTAGCGGATACCCTTTTCAATCGCCACCCAACTACTGAAGCACTGATTGATATCGCAAAACTGACTCATGATACCGTGAAGTTCTTTGCACACGAGCCGGTTATGGCTATGTTATCCTATTCGAATTTTGGATCTGACAAGCAAGGTAGCCCGGCAAGTGTACATCAGGTTGTTGAAACTTTGCATACTAAATACCCTGAAATGATTGTGGATGGTGAAATGCAGGTAACATTTGCTTTAAACAAAGACCTGCGTGATAAAAAATTCCCATTCTCTAAATTGAGTGGAAAGAACGTGAATACTTTGATTTTTCCAAATCTAAGCTCTGCAAATACAGCCTATAAAATGATGATCGAAATGGGATTAGCCGAAAGCATCGGACCAATTCAAATGGGTCTGAACAAGCCGGTTCATATTTTAGATGTTGAAAGCTCAGTACGTGACATTGTCAATATGACTGCCATTGCTGTTCTGGATGCGATTGTGGAAGAAATTAAAAATAAGAATGGAATAAAAATTGAGTTGTAAAAGACTTCATTCCTAAAAAAGGTCTTATCAGTAAAATTTACATACGTAAATCAACTGATAAGACCTTTTTTTAGTTGTGATATCTAGACACGTACAAATATCCTCGTGTTGATATTGACGGAAGATTGTTTATTTGACTACCACTGCTTCCATATTGTTGGCCCTGATCTTAATGTAAATCGTTGATCCCGGCTTACTATAAGCTGTTTGAACGTATCCCATTCCGATTCCTTTCTTGCTGTCAGGCAACATAGTTCCGGAAGTTACATGTCCTATCTTTTCATTTTCAACATTAACAATCTCATATTCATGTCGGGGAATACCACGTCCTTTCAATTCAAAACGAACAAGTTTACGGTTTACACCGGTTTCCTTTTGTTTTTCCAATAACGTACGGTCAATAAAATCCTTACCATTCACAAATTTGGTAATCCAGCCAAGTCCGGCTTCAATAGGGGAGGTAGTATCATCAATATCATTACCGTATAAACAATATCCTTTTTCAAGTCTCAACGAATCACGTGCGCCCAGTCCGATAGGTTTAATGCCATATTCGGCTCCTGTTTCAAACAATGCATTCCAAATTTTCATTGCATCTTCAGGATAGAAATAGATTTCAAAACCACCTGCGCCGGTATAGCCGGTATTGGAAATGATTACATTATTAACCCCTGCAAGAGTTCCAACTGTAAATGTGTAATAAGGAATATCGGAAAGATTGGCTGAAGTAAGTTTCTGCATCATTTCTGTGGCCTTGGGTCCCTGTACCGCCAGTTGTGCCATCCAGTTGGAAGCATTTTCAAGTTCTGCACCTTCACTATTGTTTTCGACACACCAGTTCCAGTCCTTTTCAATGTTTGAAGCATTGACTACCAACAGATATTTATTCTCTTCAAAATGATACACCAGTAAATCATCAACAATTCCTCCTTTCCCATTCGGGAAACAAGAATACTGAATCTTCCCGGGTGTAAGCGCTGATACATCATTCGAGGTTACTTTTTGCAGAAAAGCCAGTGCATGGGGTCCTTTTACCCAGAATTCACCCATATGGGAAACATCAAATACACCTACGCCGTTGCGAACTGTCAAGTGTTCATCAGTGATTCCGCTATATTCAATAGGCATATTATAACCTGCAAATTCGTGCATTTTGGCACCCAGTTCAATATGTCGGCTGGTAAAAGGGGTTGTCTTCATTAAATTGAGATATTTTTAGTGTTGAATTATTTTTTTGCTAAGTTTTCTATTATTTTCACTACCACCTGCATGGCTTTTTCCATCGATTGTACCGGTACATATTCGAAACGGCCATGGAAGTTATGTCCACCTGCAAATATATTCGGACAGGGCAGGCCATCAAATGAAAGGCGTGCTCCATCGGTACCCCCACGGATAGGTTTCACATCGGGAGTAACACCAACTTGTTTCATTGCCTCAAAAGCTAAATCAATGATATGCATCACCGGTTCAATTTTCTCGCGCATGTTGTAATACTGGTCCTTCATATCCAGCGTTGCAGTACCTTCACCAAATTCTGCATTGATTTTATGAACCAAATGTTCAAATTCTTTTTTACGACGTTCGAAACGGTCACGATCATGATCCCGTATGATATACTGTAAAGTTGTTTTTTCAACAGTTCCTTCCATATTGGTCAAGTGAAAAAAACCTTCATACCCTTCGGTATGTTCAGGGGTTTCATGACGTGGTAGCATGCCTGCAAACTGCTGTGCAATGCGCATGGAATTTATCATTTTGTGGTAGGCGTATCCCGGATGAACATTGATTCCTTTGAAATGCACTTTTGCACCTGCTGCATTAAAATTTTCATATTCCAGTTCTCCAATTTCCCCTCCATCCATGGTATAAGCCCATTCGGCCCCAAACTGAGTTACATTGAAATGATCGGCTCCCTGGCCAATTTCTTCGTCGGGAGTAAACCCAACACGCACCTTACCATGTTTTATTTCGGGATGTGCTATCAGGTATTCCATGGCTGTCACTATTTCTGCGATTCCGGCTTTATCGTCGGCACCCAGCAGGGTAGTTCCATCAGTGACTACAATATCCTGGCCTTTATATTGAAGAATCTCTGGGTATTTTTCGGTTTCGAAAAGAATACTCTTTTCCTCGTTGAGAATGATATTTTTACCATCATAATTGCTGATAACCCTTGGCTTGACATGTCTTCCACTCATATCCGGGCTGGTATCCATGTGTGACACAAATCCAATGGTTGGAATCGCCTTGTCTGTATTGGCCGGTAAAGTAGCCATGACATAGCCGTTTTTATCCAGATCCACATCCTGCAAGCCAATAGAATTCAGTTCTTCAACCAGATATACAGCAAAAACCATTTGACCCGGAGTACTGGGGGTCATGTTGGTATTTTCATCAGAAGTAGTCGTAAAACTGACATATTTCAAAAAACGGTCGGTAATATTCATAATGCTATTGATTTAATAATTTTGTTACAAAAATACGTAAAATATAGTATACAAATTCCTTTTTTTGCCGTTTTTTCTTGACTCTTTGGCTGTTTAATCCATTCGAAAGTATAAGCTGCTGATATTATTCGTATTTTTGTATCGCGAACAACCTGATCCACCCTTTTGAGGCTGTATCAATTTAATTAATCCATAATCCGACAGAATGACCTTTCAACTCACCGATTTTCTCCCTACAACTAAAAAAGAACTTGAACTACGTGGCTGGGATGAAGTTGACGTCGTACTTTTCAGTGGTGATGCCTATATCGACCATCCTTCGTTTGGGGCTGCTGTCATTGGGCGGATACTGGAAGCACAGGGCTTGCAGGTTGCCATTGTGCCACAACCTAACTGGCGTGATGATTTGCGTGATTTTAAGAAGATGGGTCGTCCCCGTCTGTTTTTTGCAGTTTCCGGGGGAAATATGGATTCTATGGTAAATCATTATACCGCCAACAAACGGCTTCGTTCGGATGATGCCTATACTCCTGATGGGAAATCGGGTATGAGGCCCGATTATGCTACCATAACCTACACCAACATCATTCGAAAACTGTATCCGGAAGTCCCCATCATTATCGGTGGGATAGAGGCTTCCCTGCGTCGTTTCACCCATTACGATTATTGGTCGGATAAATTGATGCCTTCCATCATTGTAGATTCAAAAGCTGATTTATTGATATACGGAATGGGGGAGAAGCCCCTGGTAGAATTGGTACAACAGTTGAAAGCGGGTAAGTCCTTCAAAGAATTGCAGGATATCCCACAGACATCATTCCTTGCAAAAGAAGTACCGGCTCATCCTGCCTGGAAAGATATCACGCTGGTATCGCATGAAGTATGCCTGACTGATAAAAAGAAATATGCTTCCAACTTCAAGCATATTGAAGAGGAGTCAAATAAGTACAACGCTGCCAGGTTGATCCAGCAGACTGGGAACCGATGGGTGATTGTCAATCCGCCTTATGACCCCCTTAGCGAGGCTGAGCTGGATGCTTCTTTCGATTTGCCTTATACCAGGCTTCCGCATCCAAAATACAAGGATAAGACCATTCCTGCTTATGAAATGATCAAGTTTTCGGTGAACCTCCACAGAGGTTGTTTTGGAGGATGTGCCTTCTGTACGATATCTGCCCATCAGGGAAAACATATTGTTTCACGTTCCAAGGGATCCATCCTGCAGGAGGTGAAAAGGATTACCGCTATGCCCGATTTTAAGGGCTATTTAAGCGATCTTGGTGGCCCGTCCGCTAATATGTATCAAATGCATGGTATTGACATGGAAATTTGCCGTAAATGCAACAAGCCCTCGTGTATATTTCCGAAAGTGTGTTTCAACCTGAATACCGACCATAGTGCCTTGCTGGATATTTACCGTTCTGTCGATAAAATCCCCGGTATCAAAAAATCATTTATCGGCAGTGGGGTGCGGTATGACATGTTGCTGAGTGATGCTAAAAATCCTCAGGCCAATAAAAGCCATGCTGACTATATCCGGGAATTGATCACCAATCATGTGTCCGGACGCTTAAAAATAGCTCCTGAACATACCTCGGATAGAGTGCTGAACCTGATGCGCAAGCCTACGTTTACTTATTTCGGGCAGTTTAAGGCACAATTCGACCGTATTAACCGGGAAGCAGGATTAAATCAGCAACTCATTCCCTACTTTATCTCCAGCCACCCGGGAAGTACCAACGAAGATATGGCAGAACTGGCAGCCCTGACCAAGAAACTGGATTTCAGGCTGGAACAGGTGCAGGACTTCACTCCGACACCTATGACCCTGGCCACCGAAATCTATTATTCAGGCTATCACCCCTATACCCTGGAACCCATCTATACTGCCAAAAGCAAAGACGAGAAACTGGAACAACGGAAGTTTTTCTTTTGGTATAAAAGTGAATACAAAAATCAGATTATAAAGGACCTGCAACGGTTGAAGAGGCCTGATTTGTTGAAGAAGTTGTTTGAAAGGTAGATATTATCGACCTGCTAATATTATCGATCCACTAATATTACCGACCCGCTCGCTAAGACTCTTATTCTTTGCAACAGCGAGCGGGTCGATAAACATTATTTCTAAGATGTATTTTTAAAATAGGTTTTTGCAATTGTATTTCCTATTACCGACCCGCTCGCTAAGACTCTTATTCTTTGCAGCAGCGAGCGTGTCGGTAAACATTATTTCTGAGATATATTTTTAAAATAGGTTTTAGCAATCGTATTTCCTAGTTCAGAAGCCTTTTTCCAATCAGCGATAGCCAATTGCTTCTTTCCCAACTTCTGATAACATACACCCCGGTTTGTCAATATGATGTCATCATCAGGCTTCTCGTTCAGGTAAATGCTGTAATCGGATATAGCTTCATTTATCCTGTTCATTTTTAAATAGCTATATGCTCTTCCGGAATAATACTGCGTGATTAGATTCGACTTGTCTTCTGAATTTTTACTTAATTCTATGGCATTTGTAAATTCAGGGATTGATTTAGTAAATTCATTTCTCAACCGGTACAATTCAGCTAAATAAAAACAGATCTCATCATCTAATTCATAAATTCGTTTAGCAATATAAAAGTACTGTAATATTGAATCAGGGTATTCTTTAT
>Ga0302286_10001461_pt1 | contig 17595 bp, 14 predicted proteins | sample III_Fen_E2_3_FD_198765 | JGI IMG/M metagenome (GOLD analysis project Ga0302286, IMG submission 198765) | Peat permafrost microbial communities from Stordalen Mire near Abisko, Sweden - III_Fen_E2_3 | ecosystem: Environmental > Terrestrial > Soil > Wetlands > Permafrost | place: Sweden: Abisko...
TTTTGTATATAATAGACCAGATCATACTAAGAGGGTATTACATGCATTAAAACAAAATAAATTGTCTGATGAATCAATATTATATATATTTAGTGATGGCTCTCCCGAAAAGTCATCAATTAGTGAAAAAGAGAGAATTTTAAACGTTCGTCAGATAATACGAGACGAAAAATGGTGTAAGACTGTAATTATTGAGGAAATTGATAGCAATAATGGTTTAGTTGATTCAATAATAAAGGGTGTGTCAAAAGTTATTCAAAAACATGGCAAAATAATTGTTCTTGAAGATGATATAGTCGTTTCAGAGTATTTTCTTCAATATATGAATGATGCTTTGGTGAAATATGCTGACATTGAAAAAGTAAAACAAATTTCGGGATTTAGTTATCCAATTTCTGAAATTCCCAAACAACATTCTTGTTATTTTTTACCAATTACATCTACTTGGGGCTGGGCAACGTGGAGTTCTGTTTGGAATGAAATTGATTTTGAATGTAAAGCATTTAATCCTAAAACATTAGATACCTTTTTGTTTAATTTTTATGGTTCCTATAATTATTCAAAATTACTTAAAAAACAGATGGTTGGAGGCAGAGCCGAATCATGGGGGATCAAATTTTATTTTAATGTTTTTATTCAAAATGGTCTAGTTTTATATCCTGATATTTCGCTAGTTCAAAATATTGGATGGGATAATTCAGGCAATCATAAAACCTATTATAAGTTGTATCCGTCTTTAGATTTTATTGATAAATATAAAATAGATGTATTTCCAGATTTAAAAATAAAAAAAGAATATATAAACTTGAATGTTACATTTTTAAAAAGAACAAATTCACGATTAGCTAAGGTTTTAAAAGTGATTAAAAATATATTTTAAAATGATGCAATTTAATACCCCTATACTAATTATCCTTTTTAACCGACCATATTTAACGATTAAATTGTTGGATCGATTAAAATTGATTAAACCATCTAAGTTATATATAGCTGCTGATGGTCCACGTGAGAATAAAGTAGGAGAAGCACAATTGTGTGAAGAAACTAGAAAACTTATAAATATAATTGATTGGGATTGTGACGTTAAAACTCTTTTTAGAGAAAAAAATATTGGTTGTGGATTAGGGGTTAGTTCTGCTATTTCATGGATGTTTGAATTTGAAGAGTATGGCATTATATTAGAAGATGATTGTTTGCCTGACTTAAGCTTTTTCCCTTATTGTGAAGAGTTGTTGATTCGATTTAAAGATGACAAAGAAGTTTTTCAAATTTCAGGAACGAATTTGCAAAATGGTCAAAAAAGAGGAGAGGGGAGTTATTACTTTTCATATTATTCAGGAATTTGGGGTTGGGCTACCTGGCGTCGTTCTTGGAACTATTTTACCCATAAATTTGAAGATTTAGATGAAACGTTTAATAGTGGACAATTGGATAAAATATTTCAAAGTCAATCCGAGAAATTGTTCTGGTATCGCAAATTTAAAGAATCAGAAAATTTATCTCATACAATTTGGGATAATCATTGGTTATATTCAGTTTGGAAAAACAATGGTATTGGAATTGCACCTAATATAAATTTAATTATAAATCTTGGCTTTTTAAACTCTGGAACCCATGTTTTTTTAAAAGATTCTAAAAGAGAGCAGCAAAGGACCTATACTATGAAATTTCCTTTAATTCATTCTAGTAAAATTATTGATCGGTCTGCTGATTTATATATCTATAAAAATATTTTTAGTCACTCAATTTTTAGGTTTCTTAGATTATTAAAGGAAAATGGGATTTTTACCTTTTTAAAATATCTTTTGAAACATTTATTTAAAAAATGACCTAATGAAGATTATATATTTAATTTCATATTTAATAAAAGGACTAATAAGAAAAGTATCTGGAAAAATAACTGATTGGTCTTGTAAAATGTATTCAATATGTGATGAAGGAACTTATTTTAAAATGAATGCTTCTATTGGTAATTTCCCAAGAGATAGAAACAAGATTAAAATAGGGAAAAATTCAGTAATTGAAGGTAAGTTGGTAGTTTTTAATTATGGTGGAGAAATTATAATTGGAGATAACGTTTATATAGGTGTAAATTCAAATGTTTGGTCGGGCGAACAAGTTATTTTAGGAAATAATATATTAATATCTCATAATGTTAATATTATTGATACAAATTCTCATGAAATAGATCATATTGAAAGAGCTGAAAGATTTAAAAGTTTAGTTATTCATGGACATCCTAGAAATAAAGCTAGTATAATTACTAGTAAAATTTTTGTTAAAGATTATGTTTGGATTAGTTTTGGTGCTACAATTTTAAAAGGTGTTACTATCGGAGAAGGGGCAATTGTCGCTGCTAACGCCGTTGTTACTAAGGATGTTCCTTCTTTTACTCTAGTTGCTGGAAATCCCGCAATTGTTGTAAAAAAATTAAATCCAATATCGAACTACAAATTAAATTCTAAATAATAAATTTAATATATAAAAACAAGTACGAATATTGATGAAAATTTTAATAGTAGGATCAAAAGGATTTATTGGACAAAATGTGTCAAAATATTTTGAAAGTCAAGGTTATGAAGTTTGTAACGCCGACGTTGTCGTTGATTATGTAAATTCAAGTAATTATTTCTTAATTGATGCTTCTAATGCTGATTTTAATTTTATTTTCGAAAAAACAGCGTTTGATGTTTGTATAAATTGTTCAGGAGCTGCTAGTGTTCCTGACTCGTTAAAAAATCCTTTAAGAGATTATTATTTAAATACCGTTAATGTTTTTAAAATTCTTGAAGCAATAAAGAAACTGCAGCCTAAATGCAAATTTATTAATTTATCGAGTGCTGCAGTTTATGGTAATCCTCAACAATTACCAATCAAAGAAACTGATATTGTTAATCTAGTTTCTCCCTATGGTGTTCACAAGTATCAGGCTGAACAAATTTGTACTGAATTTTATCAGTTTTTTGGAATTCAAACTTGTACACTAAGAATATTTTCTGCATATGGAGAAGGACTTCAAAAACAACTTTTTTGGGATTTATATCATAAGGCAAAATCAGGAAAACCTTTTACATTATTTGGAACAGGTGAGGAATCGAGAGATTTTATTTATATAAAAGATTTAATAAAATGTATTGAACTTTCTATGTTACATTCACATTTTAAATCTGATATTATTAATATAGCGAATGGTGAAGAAATTTATATTAAAGATGTTGTAAGTACTTTTTTTAGCTTTTTTAATGAGAAAATAAATTATATATTTGCTGGTGAAGAGCGAAAAGGTGACCCAAGTAATTGGTTTGCTGATATTTCACGATTAAAGGCCATGGGTTATATTTCAGAATATTCTATTTACCAGGGTCTTGAAAAATATTATAAGTGGTTGAATATACTAAATCAAAATAATGAATAGAAAGAATATAGGTTTATATTATACGTCGGGTGCATTTTGGATGGGAGGGGTCATTTATATTCAAAATATAATACGCTCATTAGATTCATTACCAGATGAAGAAAAACCTAATTTATTTATCTTTTATAATGATTTAGCATCTCCATATATATCTGAAATTGAATATCCGTATATAAATTTCATTAAAATTAAGTTTCCGAATTTAATTTTAGGTTATTTGATTTCGATAATAATAAGAAAAAATGTTTTTGAAAATGGAATAATTGAAAAATATAAATTAAACGGTCTTTTCCCATTAGAACATTATCCGATTGGCTTAGGTAAAAATAATAATAAAGTTTCTGCCTGGTATCCTGATTTGCAGCATAAATTTTATCCAGAATATTTTAGTAAAAGGAATTTATTTACGAGAGAACTTAGAGCTAAATTTGTATTACGAAATGCTGCTCATTTAGTATTGTCGAGTAATAATGTTTATTCTCACTTTAAGCAGCATTATAATATTCGAAAAGATTTAAAAATTCATATTCTTCGATTCACTTCGATAATTGATGTTTCCAAACTACCATCATTTGAACTAATTAGTGAGAAATATTCGATTTCAGAACCTTATTTTATTGTTTCAAATCAGTTTTGGAAGCATAAAGATCATCTTACTGTTTTTAAAGCAATTCATTTGCTTAAAAAACGAAATATAACGTGTAAATTTATTTTTACAGGAAATATGGAAGATAAAAGAGATTGTGGATATATTGATGGACTAAAAAAATATATAATAGAATCCAATATCTCTGATTATACTTGTTTTGTAGGATTATTAAAGAGGGAGGAACAATTATGTCTTATGAAAAATTCATTAGCAGTTGTTCAGCCTAGTTTATTTGAAGGATGGAGTACTGTTATCGAAGATGCTAAAGCATTAGGATGTCAAGTAATAGCATCTGATTTGCCTGTACATCTTGAACAACTTGAAGATGGTGATAAAGGTTTTTTGTTTAAAGCTGGTGATTCTGAAAATTTATGTGAAATAGTTGAAAAATTTGTAAAAAAGGAAGTACATTTTAAGCCAGTATTTGATAATTACAAACAATTAACAATTGATTTTGCAAGAGAATTATCAAGACTATTTGATTAATCTTATAATTATAATTTTGAATGAGTAATTATGTGAAAATAATGCAATATCCGGTATTATCAGAAAAACTTTCTGAAATATCTTTTGTGGATTCTTTACAAGTTATTCAAACAATTAATGCATATTCATATGTAATGGCGGAGCGTATTCCCGGATTTAAAAAAGCATTACAAAATGCTGATATTTTAATTCCCGATGGCTTTCCAATAGTTCTTGCTGCTAGATTTTTAAGTAAACAAAAGATTTCAAAAATTGCTGGAGCAGATCTTTTTTTGTATTTTATGGATATGCTTAATAAAACAAATGGGAGAGTCTTTTTCCTTGGATCAACCGATTCAACCCTATTGAAAATTATAGATAAAGCTTCTATTGATTATCCCAATTTAACTATTGGTAAATATTCTCCACCATATAAAAATGTTTTTTTAGAGGAAGATTCATCCATTATGTTAAATAAAATAAATGAATTTAACGCAGATGTTGTTTTTGTTGGTATGACTGCTCCAAAACAAGAATTGTGGGTTGAAGAACACAAACAGTCAATTAAAGCAAAAGCTGTATGTTCAATAGGTGCTGTCTTTGATTTTTATGCTGGGACGGTTACAAGAGCTCCACAATTATTAATTACACTTAAACTTGAATGGTTATATCGCCTTTATAAAGAACCTAAGCGTATGTGGAAAAGATATTTAATCTATTCTCCACTATTCTTTTGGGAATTACTTTTATATATCATAAAGATTAAAAAATAAAAAAACCACTAGTTTAAAACTAGTGGTTTTTTTTATCCGCGGAAAGGGGGGGATTCGAACCCCCGGTACCCTTACGAGTACGGCAGTTTAGCAAACTACTGGTTTCAGCCACTCACCCACCTGTCCTTTTGGGAATGCAAACTTATGAAATAAGATTTAGTTTGCAAAAGAAAATCGACTAAAAATATATCTAATTTGTTAATTTCTCAACAATAGCAGTTAATCCTTTTTCAATAAGTGCTCTTTTGATTGGTAATAATGTTTCGAATTCCCCAATTTTAATGTCACAACTTCCTTTATAGTGTGTTATTAAAGCACATTGCTCTGCTTGTTCTTTGCTGTGTTTGCATAATTTGATTAAGGTGTCCATTACGAAGTCAAAAGTATTTACATCGTCATTGCAAAGCACTAGAACGAATTGATCTAAAAGTGTTGTTTCGTTTAATCCTGCAGTCAATTCTTCCGATTGCTTTTGGGTTAATGTTTCCATAGGGTCATTAAATAAAAATACCCACTTACTTTGTAAGCAGGTATTAATTTATACTATATTGTCTTTGTACAATGTTTCTTAGTTTTTGATGATTTTTTTAGTCGTAACCAATCCATCTTTTGTTAATACAGAAACAAAATAAATTCCACTTGAAAGTGTAGAAACGTCTATTCTATTTGACTCTAACTCATTTATTATAGTTACTGTATTTCCTATGTTATCAATAATTTTAACAGATTTAACTTCTTTTGATGATGATCTAATATTAATGAATGATCTCGCATTCGTTGGATATACTCCAATTTCATTAGTTGTTTCTGTTAATTTACTTTCAGTAACTTCTCCTGACTTTAAATTAATTGGAAGTTCTAAAATTTCATTCGATGGAGATGTTTCAATTGTAGTATCTATGTCATAAATCTTATTCTCTTTTAAGCTCCAATATTTTATTGTAGCTGTTTCAACTTTTTCACCATGTAATACCGCTGAAACATAAGCCTTGCCATCTTGATTAAAAACAGTAGATATCATTCTACATTCGCCATTTACAAAGATTCCAATTACATCTCCATTTGCTGCAGGTGCTCCGTTTACAGTTACAACTCCAGTAAATATTGTTGAATTAGTATAATTTACTCTACTCCATCCGTGGCCAGCAATGGCATTGAATGCAAACGTTAATAACGTTGAAAATAGGATTAATTTGTAATATACTTTCATAACTCAAGTGGTTAAATTTAGTGTAAATGTACAAAAAAAAATGATTGTTTGTATCGAAAAATGGATTAATTATGAACCGAACTAAATACTTTTTGTAATATATCTGAAGCATATCCAAAAGGGTTATTCCTTATGCCTTTTTCTTGTTCTCCAACTTTAATAAATAAGCCATTGAGTGCTTTTGATGTGCAATGAGTTGCTAAATCTGCCGACACAGTCTCCATTTTTGACCCAAATAATCCAATTGTCGCATTATATTTATTTACTCCTTGATTGTAATAGTTCGTTAATGTAGTCCATGCTGTATTGGCTGAAAATCCTAGACCTAAATCTTTGCTTAATGAACTGCTGATATAAGGGCTAAATGTTGCTGTAAGGTCTGAATATGTTTGAGCTTTTAAATAGTTTGTTGCAGCTAACGAATCGAACGTTTCAGTTCCTGATTTTGTAGTAGTAGGTACTTTCCCATTTAGAATAGAAAGACCATCTAATATTGATAGGTTTGTAATTGCGTTTTTGAAGATTGGAGCTGCATCTTTAGCTGCATTTTCAGCAGAACGATTAATGCCTTTAATAACATCTTCTATTTGAGCGTCAATAAGTGTATTTAGTCCTAAAGAAACAAAAATAGCTTCATCTTTATGTAATAAAATTGTATTGGCTTCAGCTGGAAGTCCAATCTTTAGTATTTCATTTTTATAATAACCATCTAAGGACGATAGTTTAGTTGACGATGAATCGGTACCAACTGTTAAAGCTGTTTTAAGGCCTTGAACTATTTCATCCGATGTTAGACCTGTATTGACTTGATCAAGAAGCTCACATGATGTCAATGATGCAATTAAAGCTGTAGCAATTGCTATGTTTTTAAATTTCATATGTTTTGTATTTAAAGTTTTTGTAAAATTAAAGTTTTAATAACTTATTTGAAGTAAAAAACCTCCAAATATTCGTCTTTTAATTTGTCCTTCTTCTGGATCAATACTTGCAAGACGAATTCCAAAGTTTATAGTAAAGTTAGGTATATTTAATAGATGATTTTCTGTAATGAATTCAATACCATATGATTTAAACGATTTTGTTCCATTCATTAAAGTGTTGTTTTTTTCATTTACAACAGAAACATCATAGAATAAAGTACCTTTTAATCGTTTTAAGTAAAGAATTGCAGGTAATGATAAATCAGGATTTGCAATTGTGAAAAGATAATTTGCAGAAAATGTGCCAAAAGCTTTATAATTCTGTGCATTATAATTTATATATCCACGAGCAAAATTTAGTAAAGGATTAATTGGATTCTGATTAAAATAAGGGTCGCTACTGTTTGATTTTTCTACTTCACTATAACCACCTGATAGATTAATTCCTTGATGTCTGATAAATCCAGGTAAATACATATTTCCTTTACAATAAAATCGGCTTGAAAAATCGAAGAATGTTTTATTGCTGTTTTGTAATATTGGAATAAACTTTACATAACCTATTTCAAAATTTTGTCCAAAAGTTGGAGTTACGTTTTTTTGCGGTGATGCTTTAATATTATTAAACGTTAAGTTCAGATCAATATAATCATAGTAACCCGAATTTTGAGCAATAAATGATTCTTGAAGGACATTAGTCCCATTATCATCTTTCCTTTTATAAATATCTACCGTAGTATTTCCTGTTGTTAATAGTTGATTTGTTATTGAAAGCATTATATCGGTAGTATAGTTATGTGATGAAAGGTTAAAAGGGAGACTAATTCTTTGGCTAAATTGCGTTCTTTTGTAATGTAACATTGTATCAGTTATGTTAAAATTTCCTATTGTTTCATATAATTCACCTTGCGTTCCTGATTCAAAATCAAGTTGAATAATAGGATAAAACCCTGTATACATTAGAGTAGCAAATCCTTTTTTTGTGCCAATATTATTTTGCGTGTAGCCTCCTGTTGCATACATTGTTCCAAGTTTGTTTTGAGAAGTGATAGATGAATTAATATTTGAACCAGTTATATTCATATTTAGACCCCATGAATGTGGATTGAACAGATGTGTCAATTTTCTATAAGGTTTTGTTTTAAGGTCGAATGCTTGTGTTGAATCGAATAAGTTTGGTATTCCAATTTCATCTTTTTGAAGTCCAATTACTAAAGAGTCTGTTTTGTATGTAGTAAAATCATATTTTGTCCATTGTTTATCGTCAAATGGAATGCTTGCTAATATATTTCCATTTGAAGTGTAGGTTGCAAAAAGCAGTTCATTCAATGAGTTAATCGATGGATGTTGTGACCCAAAACGTGTATTTGTAATTTGATAAAATTGTTTTGAATTGGTATCTAAAGCATAAATCTCATTATTTATGCTGTTATGTTCAGAAGTGAATACAATATATTTATGGTAAAGAAAAGCTTCCGAAATATCAACAAAAGAAGGTTGAGAATACATTGTAAATTTATTTGTTTCAGAATTTAGTATTGAAAGAGCTTTCCCATTTTTACCGAGCAATATGCATGCAATTGTTTTGTTGTCATTATCCCAATGTGGTGTGGTTATAAATTGGTTTTCAGGTGTGTGAATTCGTTTTATGACTTTCCCCGTATTAGCATCCAATATTACAATTCGATATATTCCTTTTTCAGAAACTTCAACTGCTACTAATTTGCTGCCATCGGGTGAAAGTGCTGGAGCATAAAAATGTTGTTTGTGTGTAAGTCTTTTTTTTTGTTTTGTTGTTGTTTCATATACCATAATATCAGAACATGATTTATTTGTCCAACGGATATTTGGAAATTCTTCGACCCAAACAATTCCTTTTCCATTGCTTTGAATTGGATTTCCAGAGGTTAATGATGCTACTTCAGCTAATGTCGTTTCATTACCTTCTCCATCAAGGCTAACAATTGTGGGAATATCTCCCATACCCGATTTTAGTGCCATAACCGTTTTGTCATTCAACTGACAAGGATATTTATAATTTGTAAAAGTTATTTTTGTGGGATATCTTAATGGATAATAGGTGATAAGTTTTTGATCTTTAAGTTGATTTTCCCAATAGATTTTCAAATCGTTTAATGCTAATTTGTAAAATCCGTATTTACTATATCCAGTTTCTTTTTTTATCCCTCTGCTAAATGGAGTAAATCCAAATATAGTACCTGAACGTTTTTGAGCTTTCCTCCATAATTCTGCATTCCAAACATATCTACCATAGGCAACAAGATTATAACCTAAGATATAATGATTTGGAATAAAATCTTTATATGAACCACAGGTTGCTTTAGCGTAGGAATATTTTTGTTTTTCGAGCAATTGAGCTCTCAATTCTTTGCTAAATTCGGGAGAGCGACCTCGACCAGCATTGCTTAAAGCAGTTTCAGTTGCTACAGCATCTCCTTCAAAAAACCAAGCAGGAGTTGTAATTGATTTTATTCCCCATCCAATATCTCCTAATGCGTAATATAATACTCTACCCATAAAACCTTTTCGCAACATTTCATATTGAATAACATGTCTATATTCGTGCAAAACAAGTGATGCATTCCAATCCATTGGCGAAAGTGTGGTTTGCATTGGTGTATGAAAGAATTCTGCATTACGAGGTGCTAAACCAACCCAACCATTCGACATCGACGATTGATTATGTAATACAATAGAAATGCGTCGAGGTTTACATTTCATACTGAAAGTTTCAAATTTATTCTCAATCAATAACATCGATCCAATTCGCTTGGCAACACTGTCGTAATTTTCAGGATAAATTAGGCGAAACTCTTTGGTTTTGATTTGTTTCCATTTTATCGATGCCGGATCTTGACCTAAACTCCAAAAAGGAATTGCTAATAAAAATGCTAAGATGAGTTTTTTCATTGATGAGTTTTTATTGGTTGGCTAAATCGATAATCGTTGCGTTTTCTTTAGGGAATAGGGTAGACAGATTGCTTTTATCTGTGTCAGAAATAAATATTTGTCCAAATAAATCGGAAGATACTATTCCAATTATTTTTTCAACTCGGGCTTTATCAAGTTTATCGAATAAATCGTCGAGTAAAAGAATGGGTTTAATGCCCATTTTATTGAATGTAAATTCTTGCTGTGTAAATTTAAGAGCCAATAAAAAACTTTTCTTTTGACCTTGAGATCCAAAGTTTTTTATTGGAACATCATTCATTGTAAAAAAAAAATCGTCGCGATGAGTGCCTACAGAAGTATATCCCATTATTTTATCGCGTTCAAAAGAACTTTCCATCATTGCAAGCAGGTTGTTCTTATTTAATTGCGATTCGTATGATATCGAAACGAGCTCATTATCTGCAATCTCAGAATAATATTTTGAGAAAATGGGTATGATATTTTCAAGAACTTCTTTACGTTTTTTATGGATTTTCTCACCAAAATATGCCATACGTTCATTTAGAACAGAAAATAAATCGGCATCTGTATTGTTTGCATCGTCTTTCAGAAGTTTGTTGCGATCGGCTAATAATTTATTGAAATTGATAACAGTAACTAAGTACTCATTGTCGAATTGTGAAATAAATGCATCAAAATATTTTCGACGTTCATCGGCACCTCCATTGATTAATAAAATATCGTAAGGTGTAATCATTATCAATGGAACTTGACCTATATGGTCGGAAAGACGATCGTATTGTTTATCATCTTTTTTGAAGATTTTCTTTTTGTCTTTGTTTAATGCACAATGGTAAATATTTGTTTCTGAGTCGTTTCGCAAATATGTTCCTTGCAATGCAAAATATTTTTCGTCGAAATGTATATTGGCTGAATCAACATTGCTAAAACAACTCTTGCAAAATGAAAGATAGTAGATGCTGTCGAGCAGATTTGTTTTTCCAACACCATTAGATCCAATTATACAATTAATCCTTTCTGAAAATGAAAATTCGCTTTCCTTAAAATTCTTATAATTATTGATATTGATCGATTTTAAGTACATGCAATTATCTTAAACGATATTTAGTGGCGATTTTACTTTTTCTTCTAAAACGGCATAATCTAAAACTTCTTGTATAGTTTCAAAATATTTAAATGTTAATCCTTTCAAATATTCTTTTTTGATTTTGTCGATGTCTTTCTTGTTTTCTTTACAAAGTATGATTTCTTTGATATTTGCTCGTTTAGCAGCCAAAATTTTTTCTTTAATTCCACCAACAGGCAATATTTTACCACGAAGGGTTAGTTCACCAGTCATGGCTAAACTTTTTCGGATTTTACGTTGAGTAAATGCTGAGAAAATACTTGTTGCCATGGTAATTCCAGCCGATGGACCGTCTTTGGGAATTGCACCTTCGGGAACATGAACATGCACATTCCATTTTTCAAATATTTCTGAATCTATATTATAAAAATCGGCATGTGCTTTTAGATATTCTAAAGCTAAGGTTGCCGATTCTTTCATTACATTTCCAAGATTTCCAGTTAATGTAACTGTGCCTTTTCCTTTACTTAAGCTGGTTTCAATAAAAAGGATATCACCACCAACAGGAGTCCAAGCCAAGCCAGTTACAACTCCAGCATATTCATTGCCTTGATACATGTCGTTTTGAACTTCAGGTGTTCCAAGCATATCATCAATGCTATGTTTAGTTACATTACCATCCCACGTTTCATTCCCTGCTATTTTCTTAGCTACCGAACGAGCTAGTTTTGCAAGTTTTTTGTCCAATTGACGTACACCCGATTCACGAGTATAATTGCCAATAATAGTTTCAAGTTCAGTGTCTTTAATTAAAATATGGTCTTTTTGTAATCCGTGATTTACAATTTGATTTGGTAATAAATGTCGTTTTGCAATTTCAACTTTTTCTTCGATAACATAACCCGAAACTTCTATCATTTCCATACGATCGCGTAGGGCTGGGCTGATGTTATTTATATTATTTGCTGTAGCAATAAACATCACTTTCGAAAGATCAAAATCTAAATCGAGATAATTATCATGAAAACTTCCATTTTGTTCAGGATCAAGAACTTCAAGTAATGCCGATTCTGGGTCACCATGCATATCGCGACCAACTTTATCAATTTCATCGAGCATGAAAACAGGATTAGCTGTTCCAACTCTTTTTAGGTTTTGAATTATTCTACCAGGCATTGCACCTATATACGTGCGGCGATGTCCGCGAATTTCAGCTTCATCGTGCAAACCTCCTAAGGATATTCTTGCATATTTTCGTCCTAATGCTTTTGCTACCGATTTGCCAAGCGATGTTTTTCCAACTCCTGGAGGGCCATAAAGGCATATGATTGGCGATTTCATGTCGCCTTTTAATTTTAAAACAGCAAGATGTTCAAGAATTCTTCCTTTTACTTTTTCAAGTCCAAAATGATCTTCATCGAGTGTTTGTTCTGCATTATTTAAATCAAAATTATCTTCGGAATATTCGTTCCAAGGTAATTCAAGCATAGTTTGGATATAGGTCAATTGCGTTGAATGTTCTGCTGCCATAGGGTTCATTCTTTGCAATTTCTTCAATTCTTTATCGAAATAAGTTGCAATTTCTTTCGACCATTTTTTTGTTTTTGCTTTTTCTGAATATTCATCTACATCGCGTTCTGTTGTGGTATATCCAAGTTCATCTTGAATTGAACGCATTTGTTGTTGTAGGAAATATTCGCGTTGTTGTTTGTCGATAGTTTTATGTGCTTTTGAAAGAATATCATTCTTTATTTCAAGCATTTGAAGTTGTCTTGCCATAAATTTCATTAGCAAGATGGCTCTATCTTTTAGATTATCAACTTCTAACAGTTGTAATTTTTCATCAGCACCTGCTTCTACATTCGAGCTAATAAAATTGATAAGAAACCCTGCATTTTGAATGTTCTTTAATACGAAGCTTGTTTCATTAGGAATGTTTGACGACATGTTTATTATTTTCATCGCCAAATCTTTCATTGTTTCTAAAATGGCATTGAATTCTTCGTCAATTTCTGGTTTTATGTCGTGTAATTGAGATATTTGGCAAAGTAAATATGGCTCAGTTGCTATTTGCTCATCGAAGGTTATTCTTTTTTTACCATGAATGATAACAGATGTGCTACCATCGGGCATTTCGATGATTTTTATGATTTGTGCTAATGTTCCAACTGGGTATAAATCATGCATTTCTGGATTTTCGATGTTGGCATCACGTTGAGTTGCTGTTCCAATAATTTTATCGTGGCGACTGTATTCTTTTATCAGTTGAATCGATTTTTCACGACCAACCGTTATAGGAATTACAACACCAGGAAATAAGACAGCATTCTTAAGCGGTAAGATTGGCAGTATATTGGGATATAATGCTTGTGTAGCTTCGTCGTCTTCGTTATCGTCCGTAAGTATTGGTATTATTTCTTGTTCTTCGTTAAACATTAGTTTTTTAAAGATATCTTCGGGAAATGAACTCATAAATGTACGTAGCCAAATTGGCAGTTTAAATTAGAAAAATTTAGCGAATAATGATTAAACAATTGCAGTGCCAAAAATTTACGGGAATTTCTAAAAAATCAATTTTCAAGGCTTGCAGTTTTTGTAAAACCGCAGTTTACTATGGTAAATGAGGACTTTGCAAAAACTGCGTAACGCAGAAAATTGGGTTTTTAGAATTCCTGTATCATTAGAAATTTCTCCACTTAGCATCTAGTTCATGAACGTGTTTTAAAATATTTTTGTCAGTATCCGTTAAAGGCATTTCGCGACGAGCATATACTTTTTCGGCAACATCAATTGCTTTGTTCGTGGCATATTGTTGAAATCCACCAGCTCCTCCCCACGAAAATGAAGGTACAAAGTTGCGAGGGAATCCATCTCCAAAAATATTTGCACTTACGCCAACAACAGTACCAGTATTAAACATTGTGTTGATCCCACATTTTGAATGATCGCCCATTATCAAACCACAAAATTGTAATCCAGTTTTTATGAATCGTTCTTGTGGATAGCTCCAAAGTTTAACTTCTTCGTAATTGTTTTTTAGGTTTGAATTGTTTGTATCTGCACCTAAATTACACCATTCGCCTAATACTGAGTTGCCTAAGAAACCATCGTGAGCTTTGTTTGAAAATCCAAATATAACAGAGTTGTTAATTTCTCCACCAACTTTGCTATGAGGTCCAATTGTTGTTGGCCCGTAAATTTTAGCTCCCATTTTAAGAGCAGAATGTTTGCATAAGGCAAATGGTCCACGAACAATGCTTCCTTCCATTATTTCAGCATCTTTGCCAATATAAATTGGACCAGTTGATGCATTAAGCGTTGCAAATAATACGCTAGCACCTTCTTCTATAAAAATATTTTCAGATTGAATGGCTCTGTTGGTTTCTCCAAGTGGTTGCGATATACGACCTTTCGTCAATAATTCGAAATCGGAAATAATTGCGTGTCCGTTATTTTTAAATATATCCCAAGGATATGAAATATTTAATATCTCACCATCAAATGCTGTTTGACTAATCTTTTCAGCCTCGGATAAAAATGTTTTAATTTCTGATGAATTTATTTTTGCCGCAATTAGAATATCTCCTTTTGTTAAAAAAGTGTTTTCTGGTAGATTTTCAATGGCTTTCAATAATTCTATTGAAGGACAAACACTTCCGTTTATAAGAATATTGTTTGGTTCAATGTTAAGCGGGAATTTTTCAGCAAGATAATCTTGTGTTAAATACGAAAATGTTCCCGTAAGGTGTTTCTTCCATTTTTCGGAAATGGTTAAAATTCCAACACGTATTTCTGCTATTGGACGGGTGTACGTGAGAGGCAAAAGGTTATGCCATGCTTTATCATCAAAGAAAATATAGTTCATATGAGTAAATGATTTTAATACAAAACAAAGGTACGTAAATGTAAAAAAAAAGCCCCGATAATTCGGAGCTTTTACTTATAATCTTAGAGAAAAGAAAACTATTGAGCTTGCTTTTCGAAATGGCTTTTGTATTTTGTACGGAATTTATCAACACGACCTGCGCTGTCAACAAGCTTCATTTTGCCTGTGAAGTAAGGGTGAGATGAACTGGTAACCTCAAGTTTAATTACTGGGTATTCAACACCTTCGTGCATAATTGTTTCTTTTGTAGGAACGCATGAACGAGTAATAAATACTTCTTCGTTTGATAAGTCTTTAAATGCTACTAACCTGTAACTGTCAGGATGAATACCTTTTTTCATTGTGTTTACTATTGATAGTTAATATCTGTATCTAAATTTGGATTGCAAAGATATGAAAATTTTGAAAACAAAAACATGTTATTGATTATTTTTTCAAAATTATTCACCACCACCTTGTGGAGACCCATTATTTTGGTTTAATTCCAACTCTGGATCTTTGAATTTTTCCTTATCTTTTTCAGCATCTTCAAGCTCTTTGGTGAATTCTTTGTCGAGTTGTTCCTCGTTTTCAAGTTTACCATTAACAAATTTCATTTCTTTAACTAAACCACCTTTGGTGTCAAATTTTTTCCAAGTGCCATCTTTAATGTCATCTTTGTAAAAACCTTTAATTTCAACTTTGCCGTCATCAAAATATGAATAAAAGTCGCCAATTCGTTTGTCATTAACTTGTTGCGTTTTCATCCTCATGCTGCCATTTTCGTAATATCGAATCCAAGGACCATCTAGCTTATCGTTTTTATACCAAATTTCTTCTACGACTTTTCCGTTTGGATAGAATTTCTTGCTAACTCCATTTTTTTTGCCTCGAATATAATGTTCTTCACCAACTAATTTAGCTTCTGCTCCAAAGTATTGCCATACACTATCGCGTTTTTTGTCATAGAAAAAACCTGTTGCAGAAAGTTCACCAGTATCGTCAAAGTATGTTACTTTGACAATTGATTGATTTTTTTTATCGAAAACCATTGTTGCTTTTAGAACACCATTTGAGTGATAGCGTTTCATTTCACCGTAAGGAATATTATTTTTAAAATATCCTTCATATATTTTTTGACCGTTTGCATCTTTCTTTACCCAATAACCTTGTTTCATGCCGTTTATGTCGGTGTAATTAACTATCGAATCGGTTTGTGAAAACGATAGAAATGGTAATAGAAGTAGGAAAATGGCTAAATGCTTCATATCTTTTTAGTTATGATTTCAAAAAATAATATATCAAATGTACGTAAAATCAATGCGAAATATATAATAAATACATCAAAAACTTTAGTCCTAATTAGAATCTTTTACATCGTTTTCACTAATCCAGCCGAGGGAAAGTCCATCGGTTTTGTTTGCAATCACAAAATACCATTTTCCTTTTCTGTAATCGGTGTATTCTTGAATTACATTAAGTTGAGTACCTTTATTTATTTCACCATATATATTCCCCCATGTTTTGAGAACTGAACATGTATATTCTTCACTTGAATAACCTGTACATTTATTGTATGGATCATTTAAATAAAATGAACTTGATCGTAAATATGTATTTTCAGCAGTGGTAATTACTATTTTTTTAAAGCTTAAACTATCGAGTATTTCGGGAAAATTACTATAAGATGTTACTGAATTTAAGAGATTAATTGTTCCTTGTTTTTGTAAATAAAACCAACGTGTTTTATTTGTTTTGTTGCACGATTTACAGTTAGTTTCAAGTTCAATAACGAATTCTTTTTGTTTCTTTTTAATGAATTTAAGATGACCTATTTCGTTGAAAATAAGTTTGTTGTTTTCAATGATATATACTGAATCATTAGCCTGTAAAATAACATTCAAAAATGAGTTATTGTCATAATCAAATAAAAACTGTTTGTTGCTATATTCTGGTTTATACCATGAGAGTTTTTGTAAATCGGATTCTATTTTTTGAGCTTTATTTTGAGATATTTTTCTTTTGTAATAATCGTAATTTGTGGAGTCGAAAAAGTAGATTGCCTCGTATTTATTATAGTAATTTTTAAACTGCTTTATAGCTGTTTGATTTATTTCGTTATTGTTAGAGTATTGCGTAAGATTTGATCTTAACACATTTTTTATGGTACAATTTCGATAATTTACCTTTATACCTATAACTACTCGTTGGTTTGTATCTAAAATTTCAGAACCAATCCATTCGATTCGAGCCGATTTTAAGTAGTTTACTAAAGAGCTGTCAATAAGTGAACTAATG
>Ga0302286_10001465_pt1 | contig 17574 bp, 12 predicted proteins | sample III_Fen_E2_3_FD_198765 | JGI IMG/M metagenome (GOLD analysis project Ga0302286, IMG submission 198765) | Peat permafrost microbial communities from Stordalen Mire near Abisko, Sweden - III_Fen_E2_3 | ecosystem: Environmental > Terrestrial > Soil > Wetlands > Permafrost | place: Sweden: Abisko...
GTGATTGTAGAGACTGGAAAAGTTCAGGTCATGAGCAAGATGGCTGATTCCATTAAATCGGAAACCCTGATCCTGACTCCGGGAGATAAGGGAACTTTGGCTTATTCGGGCAATACATTGAATAAAACCACCAATAATGATCCCAATTTCATAGCCTGGAAAACTCATAACCTCAGCTTTAAAGCCACATCGCTTAAAGAGGTCATTGAAAATCTGCAAAATGTCTACAAGGTAACCATCCGCCTGGACGATCCCAGGCTTAATGGACTGCTCCTCACTGCCCAATTCAATAATTACTCGCTGGATTTTATCTTAAAAGTTATTGAAACCACTTTTAAGATAGAAGTTAAAGAGGTTGATGGACAGTATATTTTAAAATCGAATGCCTTATTTTAATTCTTAAAAGCCATGAAAACAATTCGAATCAAAGCCGCATCTGTATTTGTCATGATCTTTGTTTTGTTTTTGGCTCTGCCATATACTGCTTCATGTCAGAAACATACACCTAAGCAAGTTACAAAACAAAGCCAGCGTCAAAATACACAACAGGACAAACGAATCTCTCAAACACCCAATGTTCTTAATCAGAATATAAGTATTTATGCTGAAAATGAACCTCTTTCAAAAGTGATCGAACGCATTTGCAAGTCGCTCAACCTGGATTATTCGTACAATTCAACCTTGATGGAAGGGAAAAACATTAATCTGAATGTATCGAACAAACCAATAAAATATGTGCTGGATCAATTGATGAAAGATTTTTACCTTCTTTTTGAAATCCAGGACAACATATTGATTGTAAGGGATTATGTTCCTCTCGACAAAAGTCTGGAATACAAAAAAAATCTCAAAAACTATGCAGACAGGACCGGATTTGTGTTCGAAAATCCGAAGAAGAAATCCATTACGATCAATTTCAAATCATCAAGTAACCTGATTATCATTCCGGTGGCCATAAATAATTCAGATACACTCAATTTCATTCTGGATACAGGGGTGAAGTATCCGATTATCACGGAGTTGCCCTTCGTTAATAAGTTGAATCTGAATTATCTGCAGCCAATTGATATGAAAGGTCTTGGCGATGGCGAACCCATTACGGCATACCGTTCGGGAAACAATACGATCAGCCTCAACGGTCTTGTTGCTTATGATCAGGAAGTGCACATGATCATCAATGAAAATTTTCAGATTTCACAGATTCTCGGAATCCCTGTTCACGGTATGATCGGCTTCAATCTATTCAAAGATTATGTCGTTCGAATCGACTATGAGACGCACACAATAACCCTGACCAAGCCGGAGTTTTTCACTTACAGGCAAAGAGACAAGGACATTATACTTCCATTGATTTTTGAACAGAATAAACCCTTTGTAAAAACAAGCATTGTAACCGATAAAAATGAAGAGGTTCCCGTTAAGCTGCTTGTTGATACTGGTGCCAGTGATGCCCTTTGGTTATCGACCAGTTCAGACAATAGAATTTCACTTCCTGAAAAGAGTGTTGAAATGTTTCTTGGCAGAGGCTTAAGCGGAGATTTGTTTGGTAAAAAAGGCCGCATAGGAGCCCTTTGGGTGGGTCCGCTGGTGTTGTATGAACCCATCGTAGCCTTCCCCGACAGCGAGATGGTTCATCAGTTAATGGGTCGGAACGATCGTAACGGAACTCTGGGTGCAGAGATTCTTCGCCGTTTCTATGTCACAATGGATTATCCCAACAAAAGGATCATTCTGCGTCCCAACAGCAACCTTAAAGATGAATTTAACTGCAACATGAGTGGATTGGAAGTATCAAACCCAATGCCTGGGCTGCCCATATTTCTGGTGGACAACATTCGTAAAAATTCACCGGCTTATTATGCAGGCGTTCAGGAAAATGACCAGATTATTTCGGTAAACCATACCAGCGGAAAATCATTAACTTTAAATGATATAAATTTGCTTTTACAAAGCCAGGAAGACAGACGAATTAAATTAATTGTTCTCCGAAACGGAGAAGAAATTAAAACAGAATTCTTCCTGAAAAAAATGTTTTAGAAATGAGACCATTGTACGGATTCTTCTTTGTTGTTTTCCTTTTCTCGGGCAGGATTGCTTTTGGGCAAAAGGAAAACACCTCCGTACTGGATAAAAAAATAACCCTGGAAATACAGCAGGAAACCATAACAAGTATCCTGGAGAAAATATCTACTCAGGCGCAGGTCTACTTTTCGTATGATGCTACATTAATTGAAGCTGATAAGAAAACGGATCTCTTAATCACCGATCTCTCCATCAGGGAAACACTGGATTCGTTGTTTCATTCAAAATTCGGATACAAGGTCCTTGGAGAACAAATCATTATAACATTGCCTGGGATTGAAGAAGTAAAAAAAAAAGAACCTGAAGGCAAAGTAGAAAAGATCCCAGTTTTTATTGTCAAAGGAAAAGTAATTAACCGTGAGGTAAAAGAAGTTATCCCTTTTACAAGTATCTCGGTTTTGGGTACAACCATTGGGACAATATCGAACGCCGATGGGGCATTTGAATTAAAAATCCCGGAACCTATGAAGCAGGATACGATCATTTTTTCGTGCCTCGGTTACGTTCAGCAAAGAATTCCAATCAGTGAAATGGAGATTGATCATTGCATTGTTTTTCTTCAGCCCACGTCCATTCAGTTAAAAGAGATTAAAATTACTGTAATTAATGCCGAGGATATCGTGAGTAAAATCATCTCTAAAATATCGCTCAATTATCCACGCAAGGCCGAAATAATGACCTCCTTCTACCGTGAAGTCCTGAAGCAGGATGATCAGTACATCGATGTGGCCGAAGCGGTGATGGAAATCAGAAAAGCTCCCTATGAGAATACCTTTTCGGACGATAAAGTTAAATTCTTAAAGGGACGTAAAAGTCTAAATGTCAAACCGTTTCAATATGTGGATTTTAAAATTCAGGGGGGCCCCTATTACATTACCAAACTCGATGTAGTCAAAACTCTTGACTCGTTTTTGGATACTGAATACCTTGGCTATTATAAATACACCCTCGATGAAATCATCGAACTTGACAACCGGGCCACCTATGTGATACGGTTCAGGCCTAAAGAAAAGATTGATTACCCTTGTTATCAGGGTAAATTGTATGTCGATATGTCCTCATTTGCATTGGTAGAGGCCGATTTCAGCCTTAGCAAATCTGGCTTGAAATTTGCACAGGAATCACTGATTAAAAAGAAGCCCAAAGACTTTTATGTCAGGGCGATAAGTGCCGATTACCAGGTAAATTACCGAAGGGTAAACAACAAATGGCATTTAAGTAATGCTCAGGCATCACTCAACTTCAGGATAAAAAGTAAAAAAGATAAAGTAAATTCGACCTTCCACAGTGATTCAGAATTATTGATTACCGATTTTAAACCTGATGACGGAACCCACTTTAAAAAGAACGAGGTATTTAATTCAGGCGAAATATTTAGCAAGGTAATTTCTGATTATGACGAAGGATTTTGGGGCGAATACAACATTATAAAACCCTCTGATGAGTTACAAAAAGCACTTCAGGACTATTACCTGAAGAACGATACCTTATTCAATATCAACGATAAAGAAAAATATCTTATTAAGAATAAATAAACCAACTAAAATGAAAACTTTAATCTTATTGTCATTAATTATTCTGTCAGGAACGATCAGTTCGGCACAGGATCAAAGTCCAATTGCAAAAATAAATCAGCAGATTACCGACTACTTCAATTCCCACCCCAGGGAAAAAGTATTCCTGATGACTGATAAAATGCACTATAAACCCGGAGAAACAATCTGGTTTAGGGCATTTGTTACTAATACGGAAAGCCAAACTGCACCCGTTCAAAGCAACGAACTTTTCGTTATGCTTTATGACAAATCGGGGAAAGTGATTTTGCAGGATGGATACAGGCTGATTAATGGCTCGGCTTCAGGTGATTTATTGATTCCTGAAAATCTTACTGAAGACAACTATTTCCTTACTTCATATTGCTCAGCCATATCATCCGTTGATGAACTAACATGTATTCCTCTTCATATTAATCCGTTTTACTCGAATCAGTTGGTAGTCGAAACGCATGCCAGAGACAGTATCTTCACCGGCGGACAGAAAAATGAAATCTATATATTCCTGCGCGATGTGTCAGGCGAAATTCAGAAAAACACTTCATTAAAGTATCAATTAGTAAATGGCAGTGAAATTATTGATAAGGGCAAAGTTAAAACCGATGACAAGGGTAAGGCTGTTATCCCGGTAACAATTCCATCTAAAACAAACGGCGAACCCTTTATTTGTGCCTTGACTGATGGAAGCGGCCAGTGGCAACATGAAGTATTTTTACCAACAAACCTTGATCCGATTGTGGTTAGATTATTTCCTGAAGGAGGAACCCTCATCCCTGGAACACCGGCCAAAATAGGGTTTACCGCCTTCAACAAATGGGGCTTACCCGTTGATCTGGAAGGGTCGGTTCAGAACCAGGAAGGGCAGTCAATTACACTGGTAAAAACTTTCACCAAAGGGTTGGGCCTTTTTTCAGTCATTAATGACGGTCAGCAGAAAAATAAACTCGTTATTTCAGGGAAGACAGGACAAAACCAATCCATTGATATTCCTGCTCCAAATTCCACAGGGCTTTCACTGTCAATTGTAAAGACCGATGCTGCATTCATTTCGACTAACCTTATTTTTGCCGACAAGATGAAACATCCTGTTGCTATTACAGTGACACATGGAAATGCAATTTATTGGGGTGGAGACATGGAGATTAATGGAACTGGAAGAATCAAAATTCCTACCGATAACCTGCCCAAGGGAATGAACCTGTTGTCAGTGTTTTCTCAGAAAGGCGATTTATTGGCTGAACGTATCGTTTACGCGGATAAAGATACGAAAATGAAAGTCGAGGTTCTTCCTGAAAAAACAAGCCTTCAACCAACCCAAAGCATGAAATTCAAAGTTCGTCTGACCGATGGAAATAACAAGCCTTTGGCAGGAAGTATCGGAGTGACAGTTACTGATAAATTTCGCAACCATTTAATCGGAGAGCCAATTGATCAGTTTATGATGATAGGCTCAGAGCTTGAAACTCCATTTTCGATCATTTCAAGGGCTTTCCCCGACAAATTAAGCAACTCGGCATTGTTGGATGCCTATCTCATAGCAAATCATTTAAAAGGCTTCGATTGGGATAAAATCAGGCAGAATAAAACCATTAGTACTTCCGATAAAAGTTTCGAAACACAGATTTCCGAATATATTTCTAATTATGCCCGCAAATACAGCTTATTAAGTAAAGATCAGATTGCCGGTGAACCTTATTTCAGCAATAATGAAGATTTGTTCTCCAAAGCAGTGAGGCAGATAAAAACAAACACAACAAGTCTGGATTTCCAGCGAAAACTTTTAGCATCCGCAACGAACCTATTGGATGTAATAAATACCTTAAAACCCTTTACATTGAAAAACAATAAAATTGTTTTTATCGGATCCGAAAATTCACTCTTTTTTCAGGATGGCGCATTGCTGATTGTTGATGGAGTGCAGAGTGGTACCGATGTTTCTAGTATCTCAGGTTTTTCGCCCCTTGAAGTTGATCACATCAATATATCGACTAACTCGGCAGATGTTCACCGCTATACCGGTTTAAATTCTGTTGGAGTTATTGAAATCTTTATGAAAAACGGGAAAATTGCAGCCCCAATAGACCACAAGGAATCCGCGAATAAATACGATGGAGGATATCGTGTTCCTAATAAATTTCCGTTAGAAACAACCAATCAGAAACAAGACACAAGGACCACATTGCTTTGGATTCCCGAGCAAAAAGTTGATGAGTCTGGGGTCAGCGAATTTACGGTTACAGCCGGGAAGGTAATTTCCGATTTCAATATCGAGGTACAGGGAATTTCATCAAATGGCATTGCCGGAAGCGGGAGTGCGGGTTTTAACGTAACCAAATAAAAAATAAGGGATTCCATCTTTCAAAAAGAGATGGAATCTTTTTTCACAACTTCGGCTCCGGGTATTTTAATATTGATTGAATAACTCCACCTTCCGCATTTTTCGGGAAAATACTTGGCTGATTCTTGTGACTGACAAAAGAATGGAGACAGCAGGAAAAGCAGAATTAGAAAATGAACGGCTTTTAGCATGATTACTTTTTTATTTTGTTTGAATTTGCACGTCAATACTTGGTTTTTACCGAGTCAATAGTTACTGTTTTTGCAGAATTAGTTACCTCCAACCCGGCTTTCATCGACTCTGGACATGCTTTAAACTCTTCAGAAAATGTCTTTCCTGCCTGATCGTACGATTTGGTTTGCCCAATCAATCCGTTGATCCGGGGAGCTGCCTTCGCGGCAGCAACTTTGAATCCTTCTTCCCCAGTTGTGACTGCTTCTATAAGAGAATCAGTAACGGCTTTCCAGTCATTAAGTGTTATCATGTAATTGGTTAACGGACCTTTGCTGAAGGAATCGACACATTTTCCCAGGTTTTCCATTCCGGTCTGCAAGGCTGAAAATCCTTTCCCGCTGACCCCGATTCCTTGTGAGCTGTTGCAGCCACATTCGGAAGCTGGACTATATGGCAGTCCGACTTGTCTCGGCGGGCTGGTTGGAGACGGAGGTGAAATGGGCGGTTCTTCGGTTGTGGGTTCTTTAGTCGTTCTCTCATCAGTTGTAGGATCCTTAATGGGTGGTGTTTGGGTACTTGTGGTTGGATCCTGAACAGGAGGTGTTTCAGTTTTTGTAGTAGGCTCAGTTGGGTTCGGTGTTGGCTCAGTTTTCGGAACGTCCTGCTTTTGTGGTTCCGTTTTTTCTCCCTTGCATTTTTCCTGAATACGAATGATTTGGTCCAAATCTTTGTAAGCCTTCTCAAAACTCTTCATTACGTCTTTTAACTCTGATTCATGGAGAATTATTTGTCCGAGATTGTTGGCGAACTTTTTGGCAGCTTCATGAACACCCATTACTCCCACAAAAGCTTTTGTCGCACCCGTCGTCATTGCTTTTAAAGTAGCCATGGCGGTTCTTTCAGCAAATTCTCCCTTGGTCGCACTGGCGATCATTTCCGAAACAGATTCGCCTGCTTCGGCTATTTCAACGGCAGTTTCTACGACCCCATGCGTCTCACCGCTTCCGATTATCGTAAGAGCTGACTTTGCAAGTAACTCAACCGTCGATTCAACAATTTCATCCCTGGCCTTTTCAAATTCCTCCGAATTGGCAACTTTCTGCAACCTCTCGTTGGCCTCCTTCAGGTTTTCCATGCCTTTCTCTCTCATCTTCTCAAGAGCCTCAACAGTCTCCTTGTCACAGTTGACAATCTCCACTTCTACTGTCGGGCCGGTGATATTCCCACAGTTTGTTTTTGCCTGAAAGGTGGTTTTTCCTATACGGGAACCGGTCAACTCAACTGCTCCTGATTGTCCGACGGCCGAAAGAACGGATTGATCAGCAGCGACGTAATCGACCAGTTCTTCTATATTCGATGGCTGGGCAGAAACCGGAATTTTAAGTATGCCTGAAAGTTTATTCCCATAAATATCGTAAAATACAATCTGAGGAATTTCCTGACCATCGTTGTAATTTTCGATTTTAACGCAGGAAGCAGGCTGTGATGTTTGATTCGTCTTTCCCTCAGTGCTGGTATATTCCACATACAGCGTACCTTTTCCGGGAGTTGACCCTGACAGGTTGGCCGATGATTCACCATCAGCCTGAACGGAAAGCAGGTTTTCGGGCTCCACCCAAAACCGGAATTTTCCACCTTCAGGTTTTCCGGTTGCGATGACGTTGCTTTTTTCTTCTGTTCCGAGTTCCGAACATCCATAAAGAGTGACCACAGGTTTGTCTGATTCCTTATAAGGGCTGATGGTAACTTCCATTGAACTTTCCTTAGTTATAAATTCATGACCATCAACAGTATGTATTTCCTTATTTTCACTCGTTTTCCAGCTTGCCTGATAACCCGTTGCTGTTTTCGTAATCGTACAATTCTTGTCGGTAGATAAATCGCAACCTGCGGAACAGGGAATATTGTAGTGATCAATATTACCGCCATAATCTTTCCATTCGTCGTAAAACTGTCGTCCTTTATCCGACCCCACACCATTAATATTGATACTGATGCCAATACTTTTATAATCATTGGAGTAATAGAACTGAATACCCGCTCCGGCAGCAGAACCGGAGACGTTAATATCTCTATTATCAGCGCTTATCATTGTGCCATCAATGGTTTCAAGGTATTTTGAAGATTCAGAGTGTGATCCTCCTCCTGAAACAGTAATAATTTTGGGTTCATTAGGATCTCCATCGAACTGGAATTGATTGACAGGGTCAACTGCCATATTTTCGATGACAGCCGTAAATTCACCACTAGACACCGTTTTTATTGTACGATGTTTTTCTTTATCCCATTTTTTATTTCCAGCCATAAAAGTTATAAGCGTGTCTTGTTGCGAGGTATAGCTTTCAGTTACTTTAGCCGTGAGTAACCATAATCCCTGATTTTCAGTTTTTGTGGAGTCTTTGGTATATACTTCGTTCCTTTCAATGGTAGTAATAAAGACAGACTTTCCCGAACGGGGAATCACGCTAAATGAAGGCAGATACGTGATAAGCAGCAAAAGAAATAGAGTTAAGTTCTTCATAGCATGTTGCCTGAAATTATTTTTTCTGAATCAGTTCTCCCAATATTTCGACAGGTAGGGCATTCAAGAACAATCCCACGTAATCAATCAGTCCGTCATTGTTCCTTTTAAATAGTTCCAGTTCTGATTTGTTTGCAGTCCTGTAATCCATCGAAATATACTGCACAGCTGATGTTGGCAAAGCCCGATCCCAACTGGATGGGTTAAACTTCATTACCTGTCTACCTTCGCCGTGTGCATTGATTGTTGAGATTCCGGATTGAGAACTTGAATATGCCGGATGACTTAATTCTTCTGTTGTGAAATTCTCAAATTCCTTTTTCATTCTGTTGTACAGGTCAGGACGAATTACCCGATCAGGCTTGAAATTCAATTTGGCCCATTCGGCGAGTGTCTTTTCATAATTGATACTGTCAATATCTTGTTTAATTTTGTAGTAGGCCAGTTTGGCTTCCATTATTTCTTTTACGGTTACCGGAATCCAGATGTCAGGTCGATCAGGGTTAAAAACCAGCAAAGTGCCATTAAACCAAGTTCCGGGATTAGGTGCGTATAATCTGACGCCTGGAGCAATTTCTTTTATTAACGGTGCAATAGTGTAATATTTCTTGAGATTTTCGAGCGCATTTTCAAGTGGTTGCCTCAAGTTGGGCGGGTAGCCAGTTATAAAACCTGTTTCTGTGAATTGGTTGCTAATCAAACCGATTGGATTATTAATAAGGAATTCGATACCATGGGCAGTGTTGCCCGTTGCTGTATGCGGCACTCCATTTTCAAGGTAAAAATCATGAAATGCAAAATAAATGGAACTTTGGATTCCGAAGTCGTCCTTTGTTGCCACTTGATTGCACAAATTTCCGGATAAGGTAACCAAAGCATCGAACCCGGTTGGCTGATTGATTCCGGAGTCTTTCTGCCGAACCCATTCAGTGATTGCTGTCAGCTTGTTCAAGAGCACGGCAATATCCATTCCGGAACATTTATTAAGCTTGTTTTGAAGAACAAACTTTCCGGGTTTTTCGGGTTGGAATTGAGTAGATTGGGCAAGCGATAAACGAATGGAAATAATGAACGCCATTAAAACCAACAAAAAAATATAGCTGAATCTTCGAATCATAGCAACGAAAGATGAGTTTACTATTGCCTATTTATCCTTTTGGGTCAAAGAGAAATCGATGGTAATGGTCTGTTTTTCTTTGGTCGCCGGATCTTTTACTTCTTTGGTGTCCTTTTGCTTTAAAACTTTATCGGTTGTTTTACCCTGGTAAGGTCCAAAGATGATTTTCAACGGAATTTTTATTTCCCGTGGAACTACTTTCGTTTCCTGAGGCATGTTGTCGCAGGTTCCTTCGGCTTTTGTCACCGCTTTTTCTTCACCTGTTATTGGTTGCGAAGTACCTTTTGCAATGACAAAATACTTGTCGTTTTCCAGAAATTCAAGTTCAACCCGTGTATCATCCTGCGGTTTTCCATCCCGGGAACTTTCGTGAGAGATTCCACTGCCTTTCACTTTCATTGACCTTGTTTCTGTATAGGTACGACCCCCTTCCCTCTTTGACTTGCATTTGTAGCATGCATTTTCTTCGGTTACTTTCGATTCTTCATTCGTGTAAAAGGTCATGGTTCCATCAGTCCAGGGTATACCTTTTCGTTCGAGTTTCCAATCACTAAGCGTCTGATTTTTTATAATCATTTCTTTGCGGTACTGCTGGTCCGAACCATTGCAATAAACACCATACTCCTCGGTATTGGTCGAATCAATCGTTGAGTTGATGGTGATTGAAACAGGGCCGCTGAAAGAACAGATTTCGTATTGGCCGAGTTCGTCAATCAATTTATTTGAAATCTGCTTGCAGGCAGCCGCAAAACCGGCATAGTCCATTACCGTTGTATAACTGACATTTGTCGCAGCCATTATGTTCATTTTATTCTTATAGTCAATACATTTTGCAGTCAGATATAACAAACTTTGGTTGGTTTCAACCATGGAGAGTTGAACCATATAATTGCATTTTAAATAGGAACAGACACTAAAATCGGCATCTCCTCCATTAAGTTGGTACTCTTTTTCCCATTGCAATCTGTTAAGCAAACTGAAATTTGCATTTACTGTGGCGCAGTGAAAAGCTTCGGAAAGGTCTGTTGCCACGAGCCTTTCAAAATTCATGACATATTTTGAGGCTTCGTCACCCTCTGCTTTAGTGCATTTAACAAAGAAGCCCGGCTTTTGCGCGAACAATGAGGATAAGCTTGTAATCAGAACAATTGCAATAATAAAATAGATTCGTTTCATTGTCGTGTGATTTTACATTCGGGCAATGTCTTTTGTATCAGGGAAATTTCATTTTCGGATAGCTTTGTCATGGAAATCCCCAATTCTTTGAGGTTTTTCAGAATACCTACCGTTGGCAGTAGTGTGTTTATCGGATTACCCTGTATCTGCAAAGATGAAAGACCTGCAAGCTGCCTTACAGAACCCGGAAGGCTGCCCAGACCATTGTTATATACCGCAAGTGTTTTAAGTTTCGGGAAATCACCAACTGCCGATGGAAGGCTTGATAACGATGGTCCAAAGTTGATGATATATAGGTCCTCAAGTTTATAACCCATGGCATTTTTTAATATCTGTAACAGATTAGGATTTACCACAGGTTTTTCGGTAGTAATAATGAGGGTTTTAATTCCTTTGTACATTGGCATCTGATCGATTATGACCTGCACCTGAGGCAACGACAGGTTAATGAGAAGGTAGGACATTGAGTTCAGCCATTCCGGATTTTTTACCGTAGGATTCTCGTCTTCTTTATACTCCTCAACAATCTCTTTTCTCAAGGGTCCTGCCAAATCCCAGGTGCCCCCTTCTCGTACAATTTTCATCATCTGGCTCCACAATTTATTGCTGTAATCATCCATTTCCTGCTGAATTTTGTCTTTTTCTTCAGGTTTAATACCGCTATTTCTCTGGGTTTGCTGATCCGGAGGTTTGCTGGCACGAATAGCTTGTGTAAGTTTTGCAGACAATGCCTCAATCTTTGTATTAGCTTCCTTTGCTGCCGCAGGATCGCCCCAGTTGGTTGATTTCCTTATAGCCGACATTTGCTGTTTAATCTGTGCAGCCTCATTGTTGGTATTTTGTGCCAGCAATATCATATTTGTCAGGAGGAAAACGAGTAAAAGAAAGATGTGTTTCATAAATGACAATTTTAGCCGATCGTCCAGTCTTCAGGTCCGTATAGGTTATACTTGTATGCATCCAATAACTGTTTTACATAACCAGAAACATTGCCCAGGCCAAATTCACCGGGTTCAGGACTGATATCCACTCCAGTTTGCATTTTAGTCACCTCGTTTGATAATTTTTCAAGACGATAATAAGCCGACATGGATGATTGGATAAACGATTTGTATTCAGCAAGGACTTTAATATACCTGGGGCTTTGTAAATTGCAGTAGCTTGTTTTTGCTGCCACCAATTTGCTTCTGAGCTCAATTAATTTTTGATCTGTTCTGGTTGTTTTGGAATATTCTTCGCGAATCTCATTTCTAATGCCTTCAATTTTTGCTAATATTTTACTCCCATCCTCGTTTTCATCTATTTCCGAAAACTTTTTCATGTATCTGTTCTGTTGTGCATTAAGACTGTCGCTGAGTTGTTTCTGACTTTTCAGGAGATTAAATTTTTGCATTTCTTTTACATTCTGATCTTGGTATTTTTTGGGGTCAGCCGACACTTCAGCCTGTTTTTCTGTAGCATAAGCAGTTGCCCATGCTTTTTGCCCGGCTTTGTCCATCTTTTTCAGGTTTTCGACTTCTCCCATCGAAATATTCATGCTTTGTTGCATCATCTGATCAGCCAAAGCTTTTTTTTGTGCATCGTAGGCTTTCTTCTGATCTCCTGTGGCTCCTTTGCTTTGTTTTTCGAGAGCTTGAAGTTGCTGTATCAGTTCCGGCGATACTCCTGTTTGTTTCATTGCATTATTCATCATCTTCGGCTTGGCGGCCCCAGCTTTTGCATCATTATTTTTATGCCGCCGCTCAAGTTCGGTTTTAAGCTGTTCACTAATTTCATTAACCTTCGAGAGAAATTCGTCCTTGCTTTTAGTTTCCTCACTACAGATATCTATGGGAACTGATGGGAGCTTGCTCAAATAAGCTTCAGGCCTTACCTGGGCATTAGCATAGATCATTACGATCGTCAGCAGAAAAACTAAATATATTGTTTTCATATCTGTTTCATTTTTATTGATTTAATAAATCTAATTGCTGCCTCCCGTTTTAGGGTCAACCTTCTGTACTGTATTCTGGCTGTTTTTTGGTGGATCGGTGGCTGTAGCTGTTTTAAAATTCAATTCATTCCCGTAAAAAACCACCGAACCACTTTTGGCATAGGCTCGAACATAATAAGTTGTAGCAGGTTTTAATCCGCCCATAATAGAAATTCCAGTATTCGCAGGATTGCCTGGTGCCATCGATTTTTTGCTGCTAATGGTTGGTGTCGGTTGTTCCGAAAAACAAACTCCTTTCTCATTTATTGGCGAGCCTTGAACGGTGAAACTGCATCTGGCCTGGTTTGATTTTATTTCGGTAACCCTGACTGCGCTAACAGTTAGTTTTACTTGCTGCGTAAAAGAGGAACTTGGTTTTATAGTGGTTGCTGCTGGCAGTATCATAGCAAAGGACATTAAACTAAAAAGTACGGAGATTTGATAAAAGGTTTTCATATTAGGCTATTTAAATTGAATTTTTTAGTTGAGTAATTGGAAAGAAAAAGGCAGACTTATTTCCTTAAAGTCTGCCCTTTTGAAAAGAGTTTACAGTTTGATAAATTCCACCCTTCGATTGAGAGCCTTGTTAACAGGAGTGTCGTTAGGGGCAACAGGTTGGCTTTCACCCATACCGTCAGTAAGTAAACGGTCCCCATTCACTCCGAATGATTTGGCCAGTTCAGCTCTAACAGAGGCTGACCTGCGTTTCGACAAATCCATATTTTTGGCATCATCACCATCAGAATCGGTATGTCCTACAATTTTCACTTTTACGTCAGGAACTTCATTCAAAATAGTTGCAATCTCTTTAAGTGTGCCATAAGATTCCGGTTTCACAACATCTTTGTTAACATCAAAATAAATTCCGTAGGTAACCAGTTTTCCTTCGGTCATCAGTTTATTACGGGTATCAGGAGCGCCTACTGCAATTCGGATATTGCTTATCATAGCAGCGCCATCTTCGAACCTCAACCTGTCGGGTTTCACACAACCTGTGGGAAATGCTTTAGGAGAATCGAAAAGCTTGTCTTCATTCTGGTACAGGCGAACTCTGGTTTTCTGAACCCAGATAGCAATATGATATTTCTGATTCATTTTCTCTTTAAATCCATCACCTTCTTTAACACCACCTGTTTTGAGTTGTTCGCATTCTGCGCCATACAGCCAGGTACCATAATTTGGTCTTCCGTAATATGCAACCTCAAACCAGTATCCTCCCTGCCCCGGAGTTGAACCGCTATCCCAGGCTTTTACATTTCTGGCCTGCATCAGCCGCATAGTCCACCCAGCCATTCCATTGTTACTTTCAGGTCCGCTTATCGGTATTACATCATATTCAATGGTGTAATTATCAGGTAATTTCAATAAAGCATCTGTCCATATCGCTTCCCGGCAGGCGAATTTCATCCATTGCCCCGGAAACAGGTTCGTTGTTACAACTTCAGCTGAACCATTGGTATTCCATAATGCTGGAAAATCACCTATAGCATCCTGACTAAAATCTTCATAATAAACAACTTTTTCACCTGGAATAAAGTCGAATTTGGAATAGGCCGCAAGCGATGGTGCAGCGTCGGCAGCAGATTTTACGTCCTTATTTCCTGACTGATTTTTGACTTTCGTCGAATCTGCCTTAGCCTGCTCTTTCGACTGATCAGTTTGAGGTTTTTTCTTCTTGAACATACCTTTAATGCCATTTTCGACATTATCCAAACCCTTGCTGATGCCTTGATCAACCTTACGGTTCGCCCTGTTATTCGTTTGATTTTTAATTTTGCCATCAACATCGATTTGCGCATTCAAAACATTTGGCAAAGATGCTAGACCCAAAAATAACGTGATGAAAAGAATCATTTTTCTCATGGGAAGTTTGATTTTAGTTATTTATTAAAAGTCAAGTTGTATAGCTTGACTAAATATAATCATTTTTGTTTTACAAGTCAATAAAAAAACAAGATTTAAAAAAGAAAATATTATACTTATAAAGTGATCTTAATTAAGTAATTACCTGTTTTTATCGCTTAATAATCAGTCTTTAATACTAAATGTAAATAACTACTTCTTAACGTTTCAAGCAAAAAACTCCTGTTACTGAAGTACAATTTTTTTGGTGTACGTATTCGAGTTGTCACTCACTTTGATAAAGTAGATTCCATTCAGATAGCCTGTTAAATCCAGTTCAACTGAACTTTGGCGGATTAATACAGGTTTTGAATAAACTTGTTTTCCAACCATATTATATATCTCAATGGAGTTAATGGTATTGTGGCTATTGATTGTAATCTTACCAGTAGTTGGATTTGGATAAACAGAAAAATTACCCTCTTTATTACTAATTACTCCATCAACCACAGCAGCTTTGAAATAATAATATGTGCTGTCGCCCGAAACCACTACAAAGCCATCATTATCCCACTTTTTATTCGAAATACTTTTCGTGAAATTAGTTGCATCGTAAGTAGTACCCGATTGTGAAAAATTATACCAGTCGCTACCGTTCCATTTTTGATCTAATTCGCGGGTCTGTTTGTTGTTTACATTGTAAGTATTGATATATTGGTTTGAATTCTCCCACGAACCGTCTATCCAGTCCTGTTGCAATTCATGGGTTTTATTATCATTAAGGTCATAGGTATAAATGGTCTGACTATTATTTTCAAGTGTGCCGTTATTCCAGCCTTGATGTAGCTCACTGGTCATGTTATTATTGGCATCGTAGACATAAGTGGTTTGAAAAGTATTATTCCAGACATCGTTAAACCAGTCTTGCATCGATTCACCTGTTTGATTATTACTTGCATCATAAGTGTAAATGTATTTAAATGTATTGACCCAGGCACCGTTGTCCCAACTCTGTAAAATTTTGCTTGTCTGGTTATTATTGGCATCGTAAGTATATGTTGTTTGATCTGAATTTACCCATGCTCCATTTTCCCAATTCTGGTCAATTTGGGTTAACTGGTTGTTATTTGAATCGTAGGTATAAATACTTTGATTGCCATTCAAAATCATACTTCCCATCGCGGTTTGATAAACTAATTTGATCAAATTAAAGCTTGAATCATAAGTATATACAAAAGTCATTAAATTTTGCCAGCTACTGCCATCCCAGTTCTGCCAGATTAAACTGGTCGGATTAGAATTGGCATCGTAGGACATCAAAACTTGCCTTGAATTAACCCAGGTATTGGTTTTCAATATTTTGGTAAGCACACCATTTGGCCTTTTTTGGGCATCGGTGGTATAGGTATTTTGGAGTGAGTCCTTCCAGGCAACTCCAGTCCAGCTTCTTTCAGTATCACTGGTTTTAATATTGCCGGCATCATATACCATAAGGCAAGTTTTTGATTTTTTCAACCATCCTGAACTGTTGGTATCCCATTTCCACTTGTAGATACTATCCATCTTCTGGATCGTAGTCAGTGGCTCTAACATTTGGGTTTTAATGAATTCCCTCATATCTTTTGCTGAGTGAATTCCTGAAGTTTTCAAAATACCATTCATCTGGAGACTCTGAATACTTACGGTATTTTTGGAAGAAGCGTGTTGCACCGTTGAAGCTGGCATTTTGACTTTTGCAAAAGCGCTTACTGATAATGCAAGAATTACGAGAAGTAAAATATTTTTCATCGTATTGAGTTTTTAATTTCCTACTCATTTGGCTTTTCGGTACCGCCCCGTTTATCGTGTAGTCTCTGGACTCTACGTTTTACTTTTATTCCCAAATTTTTATTTGTCGATCAGAGGAACTAGTTTCATGAAATTAAATTCCTCCAGAAACCGGCTCATGTGATAGGCGCCATCGTTATTTCTCAACCGTTCATCTTTTCCTTCCCTGATAAAGTCTTTATCACCAGGGCAATAGAAAGAGAGAAGCTGAACTGCCGACTTGGGCAGCTTTTTATCCCAATATTCGCGGTTGACGCACAAAACCGGAAGTTGAGTGGCATCGATTCCAACTTTCGAGATGGTACCTGAATCGCCATAGTAAGCAAAACTTTCTCTCTCCGAAACCGAAAAATGGGAATATTCATCTTCCAGCATTTTGGTAATTGCGTCAGATGCCTCCTGATTTGGATGCAACCTCCAGTAAGCGATAAGCAAATCAAAAACCTCGCGGATAGTAACCTGTTTCCAATACGCAGGTCGGTCGGGATGGCAAACAATTATGATTTCGCCTTTGTACCGGTCAACCCCCGGCGCAAGATTTTCCTTTTCTCCTGGCGCAAAAAACAAATCATTTAAACGGTCGGCCGCCTCTTCCCATTTTGTTCTGTTGAATCCGGGTTTCGAAGCGTTTGGTTCGGTAGTATTTACATTATAGGTGCCCCCGATAAATGCCTTCAGTCGGTTGACCTGGATCGCCCATTCAGGAGGTTCATTGATCCACTGAACTTCTTTGCCGTTTTCCAAACTCCAGCTTCTGAAGAAGAAACTGATTTCAGCAGGGATTCCGTAAATTTCTTCCAGATTACATTCCCAGAAGGTTATATCCATTTTACAATCAAATCCTGTCGGTGGGTTCATCACCGGATTTTGTCCAACAGCTTCAGTAATCCCTTTAAGTTTTAGAAAAAAGGCCGTTGTTTCAGTCTTCGTAAAACCGTATTTTGATTCGGGAACTCCAGGTTGCCTGAGTGG
>Ga0302286_10001470_pt1 | contig 17528 bp, 11 predicted proteins | sample III_Fen_E2_3_FD_198765 | JGI IMG/M metagenome (GOLD analysis project Ga0302286, IMG submission 198765) | Peat permafrost microbial communities from Stordalen Mire near Abisko, Sweden - III_Fen_E2_3 | ecosystem: Environmental > Terrestrial > Soil > Wetlands > Permafrost | place: Sweden: Abisko...
TGGTGCTAATGCCGGTAAAGCATGGCAATATCTTAAGGTTGAAGAAGGATATTATGAGAATGGAGTCTTCAAACTCTTGCGCATCCTCAATGGGGATGAAACCGATTTTGGCGGACCCAGGATTGGAACTGTTCCAGTGGTGCTGAGGACTACGTTGATTGTGCGTTAAACAAAATTAAGAACCTAAACTATAAATCCTGGTGAAATGAAAAATTATCTAACAAAGCAATTAGCCTTTGGGGGATTAAAAAGAATTATTCTATTCGTTTTATGCCTTGCTACAGGAATTTCGTATGGTCAAAAGACAGATCAGAAAACCTATCCCTTCCAGAATCCAGATATGCCTTTGGAGGAAAGGGTCAGCAACATTGTTTCGCTGATGACCCTCGATGAAAAGGTTGCATTTCTCAGTTCGAATCCGGGTGTGGAACGACTGGGCATTAAACGCATGGGGCATGTTGAAGGCCTTCATGGCCTTGCCCAGGGAACACCGGGAGGATGGGGCAGACGTGGGCCTATTGCTACCACTACGTTTCCACAATCATACGGGATGGGGGAAACCTGGGATCCCGAAATCATCCGCCAGTCCGGAGCCATAGAAGGGAACGAAGCCAGGTATGTATTTCAGAGTCCAAAATATAAAAACCGCGGAGGACTCATCATGCGGGCCCCCAATGCAGACCTGGGACGTGATCCACGCTGGGGACGTACCGAAGAATGTTTCGGAGAAGATCCTTTCTTCAACGGCACCATGGCTGTGGCAATGATCAAAGGTCTGCAGGGCGACGATCCCAAATACTGGCTTAGCGCATCATTATTGAAACATTTCTTTGCCAACAGCAATGAAGACAACCGTACCAGCACTTCGTCAAATTTTGATATCCGTCAGTTCTATGAATACTATTCGATGCCCTTCCACATGGGATTTGTGGAGGGAGGCGCCAGGTGCTTCATGGCTTCTTATAATCTGTATAACGGAGTTCCCTGCACTGTACAACCGATTATTGAAGAGGTTGCGGTTAAAAAATGGGGAGTGGATGGTGTGATTTGTACCGATGCCGGAGGTTTCAAAAACCTGACCGGTTCACAAAAATACTATGAGAACACGACACAAGCGGGAGCAGGAACAGTCAATGCAGGGATCAATCAATACCTGGATAAGAATTATGAGGCTCCCGTAAAAAAAGCCAATGAGGAAGGCCTTTTAACCGAGAAAAGACTGGATGAAGATATCAAAGGGACATTGCGTGTTTTTATCCGGTTGGGTTTGCTAGACCCAGCGGATCGTGTTCCATATGCCAAAATAGGAACTGATACTTTGGCAACTGCTCCATGGAATACCCAAAAGAACAAGGATGTCGTGCGCCTGGCTACACAGGAATCGATTGTACTCCTGAAAAATAAAGGAAACCTCCTGCCTTTAAATAAAAAAACTATTAAGTCAATTGCTATGATTGGTCCGCGTGCCGATGAAGTTGTATTCGACTGGTACAGTTCTCAGGCCCCATACGTGGTCACGCCATTGGCTGGAGTTAAGAACAAAGTTGGCAAAAAAGTTAAGGTCCAATTTGCTTTGGGGAATGATATTGCAGCTGCTGTCAGTCTGGCTAAATCTTCAGACATAGCCATTGTTTGTGTAGGCAACAGTCCCAACCAGGATAATGGGTGGAAAAAAATAAATAATCTGAGCGAGGGACGTGAAGATATTGACCGTAAAATAATTACACTGGATGCCCAGGAAGAACTCATCAAACAAGTGCTGGCTGCCAATCCCAAAACGATTGTTGTACTAAAAAGCAGTTTCCCCTATGCCATCAACTGGACCCAGGAAAATGTGCCAGCCATTGTGCATATGGCCCATAGTAGTCAGGAAGAAGGCAGCGCCCTGGCAGATGTATTGTTTGGGGACTATAATCCTGCCGGACGCCTTGTGCAGACCTGGCCAAAATCTTTGGACCAGTTGCCTGAAATGCTGGATTACAACATCCGCAACGGTAGGACTTATATGTATTTCAAAAATGAACCGCTCTATCCGTTTGGATTCGGTCTGAGCTACACTACATTTGCATGGTCGAACCTTAAAACAAGCATAGGAAATCTTGCAAAAGATGGTTCAATTACCGTGAATGTTGACGTTGAAAACACAGGCAAGCTTTCTGGAGACGAAGTCGTACAGCTCTATGTCAGGCATCTCAATTCCCAGGTAAGTCGTCCGGTTCAGGAACTCAAGGGATTTCAACGCATTAACCTGAAAGCAGGAGAACGCAAGACTATTGCAATTGCTTTACCAGCCCAACGACTGGCTTATTGGGACATCAGCAAAAATGACTGGCAGGTTGAGCGCGACAGTATTGAGATCCGTGTGGGCGCCTCATCTTCAGATATCCGGCTGAAGAAGGCATTGAAAGTGGAATAGAAAAAATGAATTATTAATAATTGAATTTATGAAGAAGATACTTTTGATTTTAGCACTTGTTATAGTTGCGGCTCAATTGACAAATGCTCAAAAGCCAGCCGACACAAAGGCGACCCAGGCGACCGTAAAGCTATATAACAAATTGTCAGGGTCAGTTGAAAAGGGCATCATGATCGGTCATCAGGACGATCTGGTATACGGACATTCCTGGAATGTTGAAGGCGTTTCGGATACGAAGCAAACTGCAGGTGATTTTCCTGCCATTTTTGGATGGGAACTTGCAGATGTTGAACTCGGACACTCCGTTAGTATTGATGGAGTTGATTTCTCCATCATGAAAAGTAAGATTCAATGGGTCAATGCTCAAGGGGGTGTTAATGAAATCAGCTGGCACTGTAATAACCCGTTGACTGGAGCAAATGCCTGGGATGTTACATCCAAAATGGTTGTTAAAAGTGTCCTTCCCGGTGGTGAAAAAAATGAGCTGTTTGTAAAGATGCTCAATAAACTGGCGGATTTTTTCCTTTCGTTAAAGGATGAAAAGGGAAATCTGATACCGGTAGTATTCAGGCCATGGCACGAACATACCGGCAGTTGGTTCTGGTGGGGACAAAATCTTTGTTCTTCGGATGAATATATTGCTTTATGGAAATATACTGTTAGTCAGTTGCAGGGACATGGAGTACACAATCTTCTCTATGCTTATTCAGCAGCGGGAGGACCGAAAGATGCCAATGGATATCTGGAACGTTATCCAGGAGACAATATCGTTGATTTGCTGGGTTTTGATGAATATCAGAACGGAGTGAAAGGAAAAGCTGACTTTATAAAATCAGTTTCTAATGGCATGAACACTTTAATTCCAATTGCAAAGGAGCATCACAAAATTGCCATTCTGGCTGAAACCGGATTAGAGACATTGCCCGATTCAAAATGGTTTACCGAAACACTCTGGCCAGCGATAAAAGATTACCCCATTGTCTATGTTCTGTTCTGGAGGAATGCACATGATAAACCAAATCACTTTTATGTACCTTATCCAGGTCAGGCCAGTGTGGCGAATTTTAAGGATTTTGAAAAGATTGACCGAACATTGTTTCTTCATGATCTCCAGCATTCAGAAAAATAGAAGAACCAATGAAAAAGCTATTAGCAGGGACAATTCTTTTTTTACTTATTGCTAAGGCAGTGTCTTTACAGGCAGGTAATGCTGCAAAAGTGAATCCTGCATTTGTTTGTACGGACTATACACAAGGGAAAGTATTTGTCCTATCCGCTGAAGGCAAAGTGGAATGGGAATATCCGGCCGAAAATTGCAATGACTTATGGGTACTTCCCAATGGAAACTTACTTTTCAATACAGGCCATGGGGTTAAAGAAGTTACACGCAATAAGGAGGTCGTTTTCAGCTACGAATCGAAGAGTGAAATATATGCCTGTCAAAGGCTTGATGATGGAAATACCTTTATTGGTGAATGCAACGCAGGTCGATTGCTTGAAGTAAATCCGGCTGGTGAAATTATAAAATCCATTCAGCTTTTACCTGATGGCGTTGATGGCGGACATTCATACATGCGAAATGCCAGAGAGCTTGAGAATGGAAATTACCTGGTAGCACACTATGGTCTGGACAAGGTTTGTGAATATGATGATGCCGGCAAACTGGTTCGTGAGATTCCGGTTAAAGGAGGACCACACTCGGTGATTCGACTTCCCAATGGAAACACACTTATTGCTTGTTCAGATCATAATGGCGACCCACAAGTGGTTGAACTGGATAAAAACGATAAAACTGTATGGCAGCTTACAAAGAATGAACTTCCAGGTATTGAACTCAAATTCATGACCGGGATGCAGTGTCTTGCCAACGGGAATCTGGTATTGACCAATTGGCTTGGACATAATAATTTTGGAAAGGCGCCTCATGCATTTGAAATTACCCGTGATAAAAAGATCGTATGGGTTTACAAGGATAATACCTTCCTGAAAACCATGTCAAGCATTCAATTGGTTGATTCGCATGGTCTCCCATTAACTGATAACGGATTACACTAACAACAAATTAAATAACCCTATAATGAGAAATGTACTGATTGTTTTGAGCATTGTTTTTCTTGCATTTGCAACACTCAAATCTGAAAGCCAAACAAAAGATCAATTTGTGAAAGTTGTAAACGGACAATTTATCCGTAATGGGAATCCCTATTTTTATATTGGTGCCAACTATTGGTATGGTGGAATTCTGGGTTCAACAGGCAAAGAAGGCAATCGCAAGCGCCTGACCGAAGAGCTGGACATGATGAAGGCAAACGGGATTACTAATCTTCGGGTTTTGGCTGGCGCTGAGGGACCCGATGGAGAACCACGCAGGGTAAGTCCCGCATTACAGCTTTCTCCGGGAGTATACAACAAGGAATTACTGGAAGGATTGGATTTCCTTCTGGCTGAAATGGCTAAACGAAAGATGGTGGCTATCCTTTTCCTGAATAATGCATGGGAATGGTCGGGCGGTTTTTCTCAATATGTGAACTGGAGTACCAAAAAACCTATTCCTTATCCTGAAACTGCTGGACATACGTGGGGCGAATTTATGACCTTTTCAGGAACCTTTCATCAGTGTGATGACTGTAAGGAGCTTTACAAAAAACATATCAAGTATATGCTTGAGCGAACCAATCAATTTACCGGTATTGCTTATTCCAAAGATCCTACGATTATGAGTTGGGAATTAGCCAATGAACCACGTGCATTTTCGAGTGCAAATAAAGCTCCATTCCTCAATTGGGTAAACGAAACTGCTGCCTATATCAAATCACTCGACTCGAATCACCTCGTAACTGTTGGTTCTGAAGGTAAAGCAGGATGTGAGGGTGATATTGACCTGTTTGAAAAGATCCACAGCTCGAAGGATGTTGATTACATGACTGTTCATATCTGGCCATTTAACTGGGGATGGTTAAATCCAAAGGATATGCAGGGCACGATGAGCAAGGCCATTGAAAATACTGGAAAGTATATTGACGAACATCTTGTTGTTGCTCATAAATTGAATAAACCATTGGTATTTGAAGAGTTTGGCTTACCCAGGGACGGATTTGTATTTACACCCGGTTCTCCGGTTACTTTACGGGATCAGTATTACGACTATGCATTTGGCCGTGTACTTGAAAGTGTAAATAAAAAGGATATGATGGTTGGTGTAAATTTCTGGGCATTCAGTGGTACCGGGAAACCTAATCCGGCAAGAGAAAAAAACATGTGGCAGACGGGTGATGATTATCTGGGCGATCCACCTCAGGAAGCACAGGGACTCAACTCTGTTTTCAGTAGTGACCCGACAATGAAAATAGTGAAGAAGTATAACGAGCAGATTCTGAAGGCTTTCATAAAATAGTTTGATAAGACAGAAAAATGATGAGATCTATAAAAGTGAAAAGTGGAAATAGGAAAGTGGAAATAGGAAATTGGAATAAGCAAAGAGGTAAGAAGAAAATGGCACGTAACATGAAAATTCAGCAATTTTTCATTTTCCTTATTCCATTTTCCTTATTTCTCTTTTCCTCATTTTTCTCTTTTGCTCAGACAGGTACACCTGTTGATTCAGCTGAAGCAGAGAAAGGAACACTTGTTGGTGTTACTGTTGGTAATTCGGTGCCCGGTTATTCAGGTACAGGTTATGTGACAGGGTTCGACCAGGGTACGGATAAAGTTACCGTATCGCTAAATGTACCAGCAAAGGCTTTTTATCAGCTGGTTATAAGGTATAACAGTACCAGTGGAGATAAAACACAAAATCTGATAATTAATAATGGTAGTGCTTCCTCTGTTGTTTTCACAAAAACTACCACCTGGTCGAATATCAATGCAGGGAAATATCTCCTTAATGCAGGCATTAATACCGTAACAATTCAAAGTAGCTGGGGCTGGATGGATGTGGATAAATTTTCTCTTTATACAGCTTCGAAGAACACTTATAGTATAATTTCAGATTTGGTAAATCCAAATGCCAATCAGGAAGCAAAATCGCTTTATCAATTCTTGCTTTCTAAATTCAACTCAAAAATTATATCAGGGCAAACGAATTCCTTTTATCCTGAAGTAAAAGCCATTGGAAGTCAATCGCCTATGATCCGGGGGTATGACTTTCAGCATTATACCCAGGGTTATGCCTACCTATGGGTTAACGGAGCTCATACATTTGGTTGGGAAGATGATGGAAGTGTAAAGCAGGCCATCGACTGGTATAAATCAACTGCAGGTAAAGGTATTGTGACCTTTCAGTGGCACTGGCATTCACCTACGGGCGGTAAAGCTGGTACAAATACCTTTTATACCAATCAGACAACCTTTGATGTTAGTAATGCTGTAATAAGCGGTACTGTTGAAAATACCCTTGTTTTGCGTGATATTGATTCAATCGCTACCCAGCTCAATCGTTTTCAGTCTGCCGGTGTTCCAATATTGTGGCGTCCCTTGCATGAAGCCGGAGGTACATGGTTTTGGTGGGGAGCTAAAGGGCCCCAGGCATGTAAGGATCTTTTTCACATCATGTACGATCGGTTAACGAATTATCATCATCTCAACAACCTCATCTGGGTTTGGTCGACACCTGAAACAGACTGGTATCCGGGCAACGACTTCATCGATATATTAGGCTATGATTCATATCCAGGGGTATATAACTATGACGTTCAAAAGAACAGTTTCGACCGTATTTATACACTTTCTCAGGGAAAGAAGCTGATTGCAATGACTGAAAACGGACCAATTCCAAATCCCGATGATTGCCTTTCATTGGATGCGCCCTGGGCCTATTATATGTCATGGGGTGATTTGGTTACTGCACAAAACACGAATCAGCACATCACCGATGTTTTTAATAATCCGAATGTTCTTACTCTTGAAAATCCAACGGATGTTATTGATCAGGCAACTTATAAAGATCCTGCCCTGAAAATTTACACCAACAGATCACAGGATAAGCTATATATTCAAATTGACCAGTCCAAAGGATTGAGTGAGCAAAACAGTAAAATATCCATCTTCGACATCGAAGGTAAAGTGGTCTATTCAGAAATAAATACTCAAACAAGTTCACCGTTAAGGATTGATAGCCTTCACTTAACTAATGGCATTTATCTGCTTAAATTGGTTAATCATCAAAAGACTTTTTCGGGAAAATTTGTAATTCAAAAGTAATTTGACAGATGACAGAAGAAAAAATAATAAGGAAAATTGCTGAGATTATCGATTTCAATGCTTTTTCCCTTTTCCTCCTTCCTCTTTCCTCTGTCCACTGTCGTCATTTATTTTCTACATTTGATGTCTTATAAAACGAATACTTCAAACCGATGAAACTGTTCTGCAAAATTGCCCTGGTACATCTCATTTTAATGTCCCAGATTCCTTTTTCCAAAGGACAATCTTATCTGGATCCCAACGCGAGTGTTGAAGATCGTGTGAAAGACCTTCTCCCCAGATTAACATCCGCAGAAAAACTTTCCTATATCGGAGGATTCAATGACTTTTATATCGCGCCTGTATCGCGGTTAAATATTCCGGCAATAAAGATGTCTGATGGTCCGGTTGGCGCACGTAATGATGGAAATACTACTGCATATCCGGCAGGGATACTAACTGCCTCAACCTGGGATACTACCCTGGTAACGAGACTAGGTCATGCTTTGGGGAAAGATTGCAAGTCACGGGGTACACATATTTTGTTAGGTCCCGGTTTGAATATATACCGTGCACCTATGTGCGGGCGAAACTTTGAATACTTTGGTGAAGATCCGTATTTGTCGGCCAGGATGGCAGTCGGTTATATCAAAGGATTACAGAGCGAGCATGTTGTTGCAACTGCGAAGCACTTTGCAGCCAACAATCAGGAATGGGACCGGAATAATGTCAGTTCAGATGTGGATGAGCGTACTTTTCAGGAGATATATATGCCGGCATTTAAAGCCTCCGTCGTTGAGGCGAAAGCTGGATGTGTCATGTGTTCATATAACCTGATTAACGACACCTGGGCTTCAGAGAATCACCATCTGTTAACTGACATACTAAAAGACGACTGGAGATTCGATGGACTGGTGATGTCTGACTGGGGTGCTACGCATCATGCAATGCCGGCTGCTTTGGCAGGTTTGGATCTTGAAATGCCTTCAGGAGCGAATATGAACAGCACCAATCTTTTACCATTAATTTCAAGCGGCGTCGTTCCGCAATCGATCATTGACGATAAGGTTCGCCGTATCCTCAGAGTGCTTTTCCGGTTTGGTTTTTTTGACAAAACACAGTTGGATACAAGTATTCCAAGGGATTATGCTCCCAATGCCCAGGTTGCCCTTGACCTGGCAAGAGGTGGAGTAGTATTGTTGAAAAACCAGAACTCAATTCTTCCACTTAATAAATCGGCAATTAAAACCATCGCAGTTATTGGTCAGAACGCAAATAACTATGTTGCAGGTGGTGGTAGTTCATACACAAGTCCATTTCACAATGTAAATATACTCAACGGGATCAAAACTGCTGCGGGAACAGGAATTACAGTTACTTACGATCCCGGTTTTGGCGATGATGTAAGTGCATATGCAAACTCAATCTTTTATACCAGCAGTACTTTGGCTACAAAAGGCCTAACAGCCTCCTATTTTGCCAACAAAACGCTGACTGGAACAGCAACTAAAACACAGGTTGATCTCAATGTCAATTTTGATTGGGGAGCTAATGCACCTGCTGTGGCTGGTATTCCTGCAGATAATTTTTCTGTAAGGTGGACCGGCGTAATAAAGGTTCCGACAACCGGTGATTATATTTTTTATGACCGGAGTGATGATGGTTCCCGGTTATGGGTTAACAATACTCAAATCGTGAACCAATGGACCGATCAGGGTGCAACTACAAAGCAAGGAACCATCCATCTTACCAAGGACGTGATTTACAATGTGAAACTTGAATATTATGAATCTGCTGGTCTTGCAGAAATGAAGATGGGTTATAAACTGCTTGGTTTTAGTGATTCGCCTGCAGTTCTTTCAGCAAAAAATGCTGATGTTGCTGTAATATGTGTTGGATTTGACGGTAATAGTGAAGGAGAAGGATATGACCGTCCATTTGAGATGCCCAATTTCCAGGACAGCTTGATTAATGCGGTTTCAAAAGTAAATCCAAATACGATTGTGATCCTGAATGCCGGAGGAAATGTTGCAACAGCGTCCTGGATTGGCAATGCAAAAGCACTTCTTCATGCATGGTACACAGGACAGGAGGGCGGAACTGCCATAGGTGAAATATTGTTTGGCATAACCAATCCATCAGGGAAACTTCCGGCCTCATTCGAGAAAAAATGGGCCGATAATCCTGTTTTTAACAGCTATTATGATCCTAACGGAACGAAACATGTTCCCTATACTGAAGGATTAATGCTTGGATACCGGTATTACGATACAAAGAACGTAGAACCTTTATTTCCGTTTGGTTATGGATTATCCTATACCACTTTCGATTACAGTAACCTGCAAATTACTCCCGGTCAAACGGATGAACCCAATTCGGTTCGTGTCAGTTTTGATGTAACCAATGCGGGTGGAGTATCAGGAGCTGAAGTTGCACAGCTATATATCGGGCAACCCACAGCTCAGGTTGTTCGCCCTGTTCATGAATTAAAAGGTTTCAGCAAGGTTTTTCTGAATAGTGGTGAGAAAAAGACAATTACCTTGAAGTTGGACAGCGCATCTTTCTCTTATTTTAAGATCAAGAAGAAGGCATTTGGTTACGATGCCGGACTCTTTAACATTGAGGTCGGATCATCCTCAAGAGATATCCGTCTAAAAGGCACTGTTGCATTATCGATCAAAGATGTTACGAGTCCTGAAATTGTTTCGTTATCCCCTGCCAACAATTCAACTGATGCCAAGAGTTCAACTACTTTCTCTATGACCTTCTCTGAACCCGTTTATTATAATACTGATAAGGTGATTAGGCTCAAAGAATATGCTACCGATATATTAGTCGAAAACATCAATGTTTCTACCATAAAAGGAATGGGTACAAATATCCTTACATTTAGTAACACTATTCTGCTTAAAACAGGTGTCAGGTATTACATTGATATGGATCAGTCTACCTTCCTTGATTACAGCGATAATGCCTTTGCAGGAATTTTGAATAAAGATGTCTGGAACTTCACAGTTTCAGTTACTGCTGTTAAAAGTCTTGAAGATCTGGCTGCCGCCATTACTGTTTATCCAAATCCGGTCAACAACCGTATTGTTATGGAGAACCTGCCTGATAGTCAAATTCCATTCCTGATTGATTTGTTGGATGTTACAGGTCGTAAAGTGGATAGTTTTACAGTATCAGCTCATCAAGCCAGCTATGAGTACAATTGCGTCAACCTGAAATCTGGTATTTATTTTATACGTGTAGCTGGAAAAGCTGGAAATCTTGTTAAAAAACTGGTTAAGGATTAGTATAAATATTTTTATTGTTTCTATTGTTTGGGTGCATGGCGACATTTTCAACAAAAGAAACATTTCAAACTATTGAAACCCTATTATAGAAACCTCATGGCTAAACAAATCTTTTTTGTTGTGATTACCTTGATTTTATTTGCAGTGTTTTCGCAAATAGCATCATCTCAAACGGTTCAATTCAGGAATAATGATCTGGAAAAGAAAGTAGATATACTTATCGACGGCAAATTTTTTACTGCCTACATCTATCCTGATAACATGGAAAAGCAATCGCTTTATCCTATTTTAAGCGCTTCCGGGAAAACCATTACGCGGGGATTTCCATTAAATCCCAGACCCTTTGAACGTACTGATCATCCACATCAGGTGGGCTTATGGTTCAATTTTGGCAATGTCAATGGATTGGATTTCTGGAACAATTCATTTGCCATTCTACCCGCGGATAAACCCAAATACGGTAAGGTGAAATTCAAAAGCATTGTTTCCGAGAATCCAAAGAATGGTGAATTGGTAACCAGTTCAGAGTGGGTTGATATCAATAATAAAGTTCTTTTGAATGAAGAAACAACCTTTACTTTCTCCGCAACAGCAAATATGCGTTCCATTGTCAGATCCAGCAAACTGACCGCAGCACAACAGGTTACTTTTTCTGAAAACAAGGAAGGACTAATTGGTTTACGCGTCGACCGTGCATTTGAGGAGCCATCAACCAAACCTGAGAAATTTCTGGATGCAAAGGGTATAGAAACTGAAGTTCCGGTGCTAAATAACGAAGGAGTGAATGGTATATACCGCAATGCAGAAGGTGTGAAGGGCGGTGATGTCTGGGGGAAAAGAAGTCCATGGGTTGCCCTGCGTGCCGTAAAAGAAGGTGAAACAATTTCCATTGTTATTCTCGACAATCCGGCCAATCCGAATTACCCGGCATGGTCTCATGCACGTGGTTATGGCTTGTTTGCCACCAACAACCTTGGAGGCCGTAATTTTGACAAAAATGCTGACGAAGTTAAAGTTGTCCTGAAGCCCGGTGAAAGTCTCGTATTTAAATACCAGATTCTTATTGGTGGTGATCTGACAGATGCTGATATTAATGCTGTGGCTAAGAATTTTAAATAGTAAGTTTCAAGTTTAAAGTTTCAAGTCATGCATTGTGTCTTGTGTCTTGCGACATGATTAAATGGCTAACTCGTAACTTTGAACTTAAACTCGTATAAAAAACTAATCAATACTAAACATCATGGACACAAATGAACCCAATTCCCGGCGATCCTTCCTGAAAACAGCAGCTGCCGGTGCAGTTATAGCGGCTGTTACTCCTGTGACCTTTGCAGGTGAATCCATTAAGAAACCGATTATCATCCCGGCTGGTGCTAAAGGTGCAAACGACCGTATTAGGGTTGCTGTTTTAGGTGTTAACGGCCGTGGGAAAACACACATTGAGGAAATAATGGGTCTTGCTGATAAGGCCAAAGTCGAAGTGGCTGTTTTGTGTGATCCTGATATGGACCTTCTTCAAGTACGAGCTAAAGAATTTGAAACAAAGTACGGCAAAAAGGTGATGATCGAACAGGACTTCAGAAAAACCTACGAAGATAAAACTATCGATGCGGTTACTATTGCAACACCCAATCACTGGCATGCCCTGCAAACCATTTGGGCCTGTCAGGCGGGCAAGGATGTGTATGTTGAAAAACCTGCAACACACAACATATATGAAGGAAAGAAGGTCATTGAAGCGGCCTATAAATACAACCGTATTGTTCAACATGGCGTTCAATTAAGAAGTTCAGTGGCTATAAGGGAAGCGATGCAGCATTTGCAGGAAGGACTGATTGGCCGTGTATACATGTCCCGTGGATTGGTATACCGGTGGCGCCCAGATATTGGTGATAAAGGAATTTCACAAACACCTCCCGGATTGAATTACGATTTGTGGTGTGGTCCGGCTCCGATGCGCCCCTTTACCAAAAACCTGGTTCATTACAACTGGCACTGGCACTGGAATTACGGCAATGGCGACGTCGGTAACCAGGGAATTCATGAAACAGATCTTTGCATGTGGGGTTTGGGTGTAAAAAGCTTGCCCGAACGGATAACCTCGATGGGTGGTAAATTTCTTTGGGACGATTGCAAGGAAGTCCCTGAGATTCAGACTTCCATTTATCATTATCCGAAAGAAAAGAAGATGATACAGTTTGAGGTCCGCAACTGGTGCACCAACATGGAAGATGGTGCAGGAGTGGGCAATATTTTTTATGGGGATAAAGGATATATGGTCGTGAAGGGATATGATACCTATGAAACGTACCTTGGCGAAAAACGCGAAAAAGGACCTTCACGCTCCGAGAAAGGTGAACTGACCCTGCATTTTCAGAACTGGTTTGATGCCATCCGTGCCCGGGACATGAGCATACAGAATGGTCCTGTTCAAACGGGTCATTTAGCATCTTCACTGGCCCATTTAGGCAATATTTCATACCGTCTGGGGCGTCAGCTGGAGTTCGATTCTGTGGCTGAACGTTTTAACGGTGAAGGTGAAAGCGAAGCGAACGGTATGCTTACCCGCGATTACCGTGCACCCTATTTGTTGCCTGAAATTGTGTAGACTGAATAGAAAATAATTAGAAAAGAGGAATGAGGAATAAGTAAATAGGAAAAGGAAAAAGTCACTAGTCATTCTTAAACTGTCATAAAAGTAACTTTTCTAATGGCTAATGACCCTTTCCTTATTCCTATTTTCTCTTTCCTGTTTTTATTGGCAATGAATAAACTTATTTACCAGTTCTCTTGTCGCCTCCGGATTTATGGCCAGTTCACTACTTAAGTTTTTATCCTGAAAAGTTCTTAATGCTTCAATGGTATAATCAATCAATCGTAATGGAAAGATGCCGTATTTCTCAAATATTTCACGTTTCGATTTCAGCCGTTCAGCTGATTCAACGCAGGAAGAAGGTAATTGCTTCAATTTTTGGGAAGGTTTATTTCTGAATATATTTCCTTCCACATAAAGCTGTTCTGCCATTTTCAAAGCACCTTTCATTTCGATGCCATGAAGTGAAGCCACAATTAATCCTGCCAAAATCAGATGAATATTGGCGCTTCCATCCGGAACACGAAACTCAAAAGTCTGACGGCTATCGCCATTCCTTGATGATACCTGGACATCCGGATTGGCTATTGCAGCCATATTTTTCTTACCCGTCCAGCCCAGAGGAACACGAACCAAGGCTGAGCGGTTGCGATCACCCCAGCATATCCGGGTAGGCGCTTCCTGGTTGGGGACCAATCTGAGGTAAGAAGTTGGAATAGTGTTTCCAAATGCAGTCAGTGCATCGGCTACATCGAGTATCCCTGAAATCATTTTTAGAGCAGTTGTTGATAATTTGCCATTTTCCAGCACTATATTTTGTCCGTCTTTCTCGACAAGCATGTGGAAATGCAGGCCGCTTCCTGCTTTTCCTACTGTAATTTTAGGTGCGAAACTGATTTCTACTTTTCGTCTTTCAGCAAGCATCCGCAATACCCATTTGGCAATAATTAACTGGTCAGCAGCAAACTCAGGATCGGTAGGTAAGAATTCAATCTCATGTTGCTCAAAAGCTTCGTCACCCAAGGTGAAATTACCAACCTCCGAATGACCGTATTTTATTTTTCCCCCGCAAGCTGCTATAAGACAGAGGGCTTCTTTGCGTAATCCTTCGAATTTGGCGAACGGTTCTGATTCATGGTAACCTTTCTGATCGGTTGCCGGGAAAATACCTTCGTGTTTGCTGTTCACATAGTATTCCAGTTCACCCATCATTTTCATGTTCAGTCCGGTTGATTTCCGAAAATGGGTTATGGCTTTCTGCAGAACATATTCAGGGGAGAGTTCCATCTGATTACCTTCGAAATCAAAGAAGGAGCAAAGTATTTCCACTGAAGGGTTATCCTGAAAAGGATTGATAAAGGCAGTACGGTATCTTGGAATAACATAAAGGTCAGAACTTCCGGTCTCCATAAATGGGAAAAGACTTGAGCCATCCACCCGCTCTCCAAAAGTAAGTATGCTTTCCAGATGTTCGTGTCCAGTGATTAAAAAATTCAGGGTTTTTAACCGTCCGTCTCCGGCCACATACCTGAAGTTTAATTGCTGGATACGGTTTCCTTCTATGTATTTGATTAAATCTTCACGGGTAAACAATTCAGCTGGTTTTTGAAGGTAACGAACCAGTGGATTGGGATTAAAAGAAAACATATTTTCCATAAGTTTGGATATTTACGAATTGGGAGAACAACGATGACCCCCGATTTGGACCAACGAACTTAGGCCTTTTAGTTGTTGCAAATGCTGATGAAGGTCAGTCAATTCTTATGATTAAAATCAAGGATTGAGCAGAATCCAATATGCAAACTAAGGATCATACGACATTATTGTGGGGTCCCGAGTAGTCGGGATCAAAACCAATGTTCAGGTATGTTTTTTATGAAAAAATCTTACTCTTTTAATTCAAACTTAGTAACCTAGATCTGTCCACGTAACCTTAATCTTATGTGTCTTATGAAAATAGAATTCAATAATCTAAATATCCATAAGGTTTATAAGGCCATTTATAAGATAGATAATCCCGATAGCCATCGGGATGGGAGGTATTTCCTCGTTACTAAGTTTGAATTAAAAAAGTAAGATTTTCAAAAACTCACCATTGACTTTACTCTCAACCACAATATCATATGATCCGTTTAATTCACGAACAAGACATAAAATGTATAAAAAAATAACTCCAACTTACTAAAACAAGTTGGAGTTATTACTCAAATGATAATCTCTTACTTCTGTATATGTCAGATTATCAATACAATGTTATTCATGAATATTACATGTCAAATACAGTATCATCAATGCCCTTATTTACTTCCACACTCGATACAATTATGTCGAACGATTGAGGACCAGCCGACTGTTTTAGCTTAAACGGATATAATACACCTTCAACCGAACGGTAATCAGAATAAAGCGTAGTAACGCTCATCTGTCCTTGCTGGGCAATTGTTTTTACTCTTAGCCCGCTCTTTTTATCGTAAAAATCAACAGTAATTTTTCCTGAAGGTGAAGTCATCTGAACTTTCCAGGCAGATTGTCCCTCAACATCTTCTGCCCCTTTAAGTTCTGGTGTGATACCCATTTTGTCAAGGTATAATTCGACATTCATGGTCGATTGGGTTAACATCTCTTCCAGGTTGGCCCCGGTAAGTTCCTGGTTTCCCTGCGGGCTTTTTACCATAGCTTTTACACCATTGCAAACCTGTTTCGACAAGACATTGCCACCCATCAGGGTTTCGACACTCATCTTGTTCGGCGACTTCTGTTTGCTGATGATTTCAATTTTCATCCCCTGCATGGCCATCCCCATTTTAGTGGTAATATCGTTTACTTTTTCAAGTTTTTCCTTTCCTCCGATAGCTGTTACATAGTTCGAAACAACATCCTTTCCCGTCAGATTCGTAGGAGCTTCCATAGCTACTACCGGGTTGCCGTAAAAATCACGTTGTTCAACCTTGCCGTCCTTCGAAAAACTGATCATAGTCTTTTGAAGCTTGTCAGCATTTCCAACGGCGATGATATTTGCATTTTCTGGCTTTAGATATTTTTCAGCCATTTTTTGTACATCATCAGCGGATACCTTACTTAGTTTTTCGAGGTAAGTGGCATAATAATCTTTTGGTAATTTATATTTTTCAATATTCAGAGCGAAGTTTGCAATGGTCGAAGGATTTTCAAGTGATCGTGCAAACGACCCGTTCATCCTGCTTTTTACCTGTTCGAGCAATTTATTATCAACCGGTTCACTAATCATTCGCTTAATTTCGATAAGCAGTTGAGTCATAGCGCTGTCGGTTAATTCGCCTTTTACCTCTCCCGATGCGTTGAACGAACCCACCAATTTGTCTGAGTTTATTGAGGAATATGCTCCATAAGTATAGGCTCTTTTTTCCCTTAAATTGGCATTTATTCGTGAGGAAAGGCTTCCTCCACCTAAAATCGAATTCATAACACTGGCTTTAATGGCATCGGGATTGCCTGGCTTATATTCCAGTGGATAACTAATCGTAATTACCGATTGAACTGCACCGTCCCTGTTTCCGATCACAACCCTTGGTGTTTTATTCAATTCAGGAAAAGCATAGGTGTGAGTTGGTACCACCCCTTTTTCCCATTTTCCAAAGTACTTTTCTGCCTGCGACTTTGCTTCTGTCAGAGTAATGTCACCAACAATAATCAAATAAGCCGCATTTGGTCTGAAATAAGTCTTGTAATAATCTTTACATTTATCCAGAGTTATGCTCTCAAGTGTTTTTTCAGTTGTGATTTCGCCATAAGGATGTTTACTTCCAAATATTACTGCTGAATTTATATTTTCAGCAATTGCTTTTGCATCATTCTTTGAAGTCTGGATAGCAGAAATATTCTGTTTTTTCAACTTTTCCAATTCATCAGCAGGGAATGAAGGATAGAACAATACTTCGTACATTACATTCAACAATTCACCACTGAATTTGGTTAATGCCGATCCTGTTATCCCGGTCGAATAAGTATTTAACGTTGCCCCAAAAAAGTCGATGGATTCATCGATTTGTGCTTTTGTATGAGTTGT
>Ga0302286_10001471_pt1 | contig 17513 bp, 23 predicted proteins | sample III_Fen_E2_3_FD_198765 | JGI IMG/M metagenome (GOLD analysis project Ga0302286, IMG submission 198765) | Peat permafrost microbial communities from Stordalen Mire near Abisko, Sweden - III_Fen_E2_3 | ecosystem: Environmental > Terrestrial > Soil > Wetlands > Permafrost | place: Sweden: Abisko...
CTATTAATGGGATGAGCATGGGGTTGGCCACATTGTTTGTTTTGTTCGGGTCAAATGTGGCAGTATCCCTGGTGAAAAACTTCATCCCTGATAAAGTACGCATTCCTGCGTATGTGGTCGTGATAGCAACATTTGTAAGTGTGGCAGAGATGCTAATCCATGCTTATTTCCCAGTCATCTATGATAGCCTGGGGATTTTTATTCCACTGATAGTGGTGAATTGTATTGTGCTGGGACGTGCTGAAGCATTTGCCGCCAAAAACACAGTATTCCGCTCTGCCCTTGATGGATTAGGTATGGGACTTGGTTTTACGTTTGCCTTGACCTTGCTGGGCACCGTACGTGAATTGCTGGGTACAGGAAAGGTATTTGGCTATGTGCTTTTCCCGGAACATTACGGTGCACTTATTTTTGTACTGGCTCCCGGTGCTTTTATCGTATTGGGATATTTAATAGCAATTATGAATAAATTGAGAAAGAAACGGCTTAGTTGAATGAGTTAATTAAGTTGATTAAGTTGATTAGGTTGAATTAGTTAAGAGCATTCAAGATAAATACAGAAATAATAATCAACCATTCAACCATTCAACTACTCCAACCAATTAACCAATCAACCAATTAACTTAATCAACCCATTAACCAACCAACCAATCAACCAACAACAATGACATTCATTTTAATTTTCATCAGCGCGGTTTTTGTAAACAATATTGTTTTGGCACAATTTCTGGGCATTTGTCCTTTTTTGGGTGTATCAAAAAAAATAAATACGGCTATTGGAATGACCGGTGCTGTTGCTTTCGTGATGACACTGGCAACGATATTTACGTATGTTATTCAGAAGACAGTTCTCGATCCGTATCACATCCAGTTTTTACAGACCATTACGTATATCCTGATTATTGCTGCGTTGGTTCAACTGGTTGAAATCATGCTGAAAAAGGTCTCTCCGGCTTTATACCAGGCCTTAGGTGTCTATTTACCCTTAATAACGACCAATTGTGTCATTCTAGGTGTTGCGTTGCTTGTAATCAAAAATAATTTCAATTTAATTGAAAGTGTTGTGTTTGCCATCTCTACCTCTATTGGTTTTGGGTTGGCTTTAATCCTGTTTGCAGGTATCCGCGAACAACTCAACATGGTGAAGCTTCCCAAAGGGATGGAGGGTATTCCTGCTGCACTAATAACTGCAGGGCTTTTAGCCATGGCATTTATGGGCTTTTCAGGGATTGTGAAATAATCTTTCAGGCTTATCGATACTTTTTTTTTAGAAATTGTAAATAAAATAGGCTTTGCAGATTTGTATTTTAAAAAATAAAAGTTACATTTGCACTCCGAAATATAAAATCGGTTTTACCACGCGGTAGTAGCTCAGTTGGTAGAGCATCAGCTTCCCAAGCTGAGGGTCACGAGTTCGAGTCTCGCTTACCGCTCCAATGGATAAAAAGGATTTCTCATAAGAGAAGTCCTTTTTTATTTTCACTGAGAATATTTAGAAAAATATTTGTTAACTTAAAAGAAATATCTATATTTGAACGGTTTTTTGTTCTAATTCATTCATTTGCTTTGAACTGAAGATTATGTGGAAAGATTTCCTTTATTTTTCCAGGAGCCAACGGACAGGCATAATTGTACTGATTGTGCTGATTGTGCTTTCATTGGTGGCAAACTATTCATTAAAATACTTTTTCCCGGTAACTGAAAAGGATGGGTCAGCATTTCTGTCAGAAGTGGAAGTGTTTAAGAAATCATTGGTTTCACGGGACAGTATCCTGCAACTAAACCGCCAACGACAATACGAAGAACGGTATAAGAAATATCGATTCTACCCTTATTACCCCAAGCAGATACCTTATTCCCTCTTTGCCTTTGACCCGAATTCAGCAGACTCAATAACCCTGGTCCGCTTAGGGATAAAACCGTTCATAGCCTCCCACGTACTTAAATACCGAAGCAAAGGAGGCTGGTTTAAGACTGCCTCTGATTTTGGTAAGATATATGGCTTGTTGCCTGAAAAATTCAAAGAACTGGAACCGTACATCATCCTTCATGAACGGAAACTGACTAAGTCAGATTCAATGTTTATAAAACAAAAAGAATTAAAGAAAGAATTAATTGTAGAATTAAATTCGGCGGATACTACGCTGTTGATGCAGGTTATCGGGATAGGGAGGGGGTACGCCAAAGGAATAGTGCGATACAGGCAGCAAACAGGCGGCTTTGTATCCGTAGATCAATTGAGTGAAATTTATGGGATGAGGCCAGAGAACCTGGAAAAGATTCGCCCGTTTTGTAAGGTAAATCAGGAACTGGTTCGAAGGATTAACGTGAATATGGCTAGTGTTGAACGGTTAAAGAGCCATCCTTATCTGAATTTTTATCAGTCAAGAGCCATTTATGAACTCAGGCGTCGGAAAGGAAAACTAAAAAGCATAACTGACTTAAGAGTCTTGCCTGAATTTAGTACTGAAAGTCTATCTAAAATTGCACCCTATTTAAGCTTCGAATAATTCAACACCTTCCCTTCAGGATATGATGACAAGAGTATTTTAGAAATTTAATTTTTCTAAATTGCCAATCAAAATGGCATTAAATTTGTTTGTGATTATTGCATTAAAATTAATCTGTCATTTATGTTTCATCAGGTTTAAAAATTTTATTAGCAATGAAATCACGTTTGAATTATTTACTCTTATTTATGTTGCTACCGCTATTTGTGGCGTGTGATAATAATTTCGATGGTTATTATAACGGTCATTCAGATAATAATTATCGCATTGACATTGCAACTGTGCAGAACCCGGGTTTAAGCAATACGTTTAACTTTCTGTTGGATAACAATCAGCTTATGCAGGTAACCGGAACAGATGTCCCGACATTTATTCCGAAAGATGGGCAACGGATTATCGCCAATTACAGCATCCTATCCGTAACAAAAGTGGATAGTACCTACACGCGTAAAGTACAATTGAATAATGCGTCTTTAGTTTTAACGAAGGGTATTTTCAAAATCACTCCTGCTACCCAGGATAGTATTGGCCATGATTCGATTACCATACGAGACATGTGGATTGGGAATGATTTTCTGAATATAGAGTTTGCGTATCTTGGGAATAATAAGACCCACTATATTAATCTGGTATCTGATGCATCCAAAACGTATTCAGATGGAAAAATCCATCTGGAATTCAGGCATAATGGGAATGGGGATGCTCCTATGTATTATATAAAAGGAATCGTGTCATTCAACCTGAAATCACTACAAACAGGTGTAAGTGCCAGTGTGTTGAATCTGCTCATACACGTGAAAGTGCCGCATCAGGTTGCTGAAAAGATGTACAACCTGCCGTATTATTTCGGCCCGAATACCACGATATATGGAGCTCCGGATATCAATTCGTTCATGCAGGATGTTCATAATGTTCATTAATAGTTTGTTTTTTAATTTAGGATCCGGCCTTTTATAAGTGCCGGATTTTTTTATAGGCTAAACAATAATCCTAAAAATGGGTTTTATTGAATATAAATTCAAAAATGAGTCGAACAAATTGACTACTTTTGTTCTTTCAACAGATAATAATAAGAATATTGCATGCTAAATAAAATGTCAGGATTACAGGTTATATCAGGGAATATTGTGGATGTAGTGAACAGGACTATCTTAAAGGGAATTGTCACCATTGAAGATGGAAGGATTAAAAGTATTGAACCTGCGGATCATGTTGAGGATCAATATCTGATTCCTGGATTGGTTGATGCACATATCCATATTGAAAGTTCCATGATGTTACCGGCAGAATTTGCACGGTATAGTGTTGTTCATGGTACGGTGGCATGTGTGTGTGATCCCCATGAGATTGCCAACGTCTGTGGCATCGATGGTGTGGATTACATGATCGAAAACGGAAAGCAATCGCCCATGAAGTTTTATTTCGGTGCACCCTCCTGTGTGCCTTCCACAAAATTCGAAACTTCCGGTGCTGAGTTGGATGCAGATGCTGTAGAACAATTGCTTCAGCGGGATGATATCTATTTCCTGGCTGAAATGATGAATTTCCCGGGTGTAATTCATAAGAATAAGCAGGTACACTTAAAACTGCAGGCAGCACATACAGCCGGCAAGCCTGTTGATGGACATGCTCCTGACCTGACTGCTGAAGAGCTGGTTGCGTACGTTGAAGGGGGTATTTCTACTGATCATGAATGTATGACTATCGCTGATGCAGAAGCAAAGATTGCCTTGGGTATGAAAGTGCAGATCAGGGAAGGAAGCGCTGCAAAGAATTTTGATGATTTGTTATCCCTGCTGGATACACATGCCGATCAGATTATGTTCTGTTCAGACGATAAGCATCCCGATGATTTAATCAGGAATGGGCATATCAATTCGCTGGTGAGGCGTGCTGTTGCCAAAGGGTACGATCCGGTAGAAGTGCTGCGTGTTTGTTCATTCAATCCGATACAACACTACAAACTGGATGTCGGACTGTTGCAGGTAGGAGATCCTGCTGATTTTAATGTGGTGAATAACCTGCATGATTTTGATATAAGGTCAACGTATATAGGAGGTGAGAAGGTGTCTGAAAACGGTGTGCCAACATTCTCCCGTTATACCCCGACTGAGGTTATTAATCAGTTTAATGCTGAAAAAATTACCATTGACCAGCTTCAACTAACCCCCATAGGTGATAATTTGAAGGTTATACTGGTAGATGATGGCCAGTTGTTTACCCATTATGGGTGGTTGGAACAAAAGGTGGAAGATGGGAATGTGATTTCGGATATCGAGAATGATGTGCTTAAGCTGGTGGTTTATAATAGGTACCAGCCTTCGGAACCGGCTATCGGATTTATAAAGAACATAGGATTAAAAAGCGGAGCATTGGCTTCGACAGTCTCACACGATAGCCATAACATTGTGGCAGTAGGTACGTCGGATGAAGAGATCGTTTCCGCAATCAACCAGATTATAGAAAGTAAAGGAGGTATCCTTGCCTGTGATGGTGAACGGACTTGCCTGTTGTCACTGCCGGTTGGCGGTACTATGTCGGACGGTGTCGGATCAGTCATATCAAAGCAATATGAAGAAATTGATGCTATGGCAAAAGAATTAGGTTCAGGGTTAAAGGCTCCTTTTATGACTTTGGCCTTTATGTCGTTATTGGTCATTCCTAAGTTGAAATTAAGTGATAAAGGGTTGTTTAATGGAAGCACCTTTTCATTTACGAATTTGATGGAATAATCTGCCTGTTATTCCTGTTCCAACAATAATACGCATAGGTTATGAAACAACCGGTTCTACTTGTTTTGTTCCTGCTTGCCTGTTGGTTTATCCCTGTACAGGCTAAGCCTAATCGTGTACCTGTTTTAAACACCCTGGAAGACTTCTTTCGGTTTGAAAACGTGGAACAGTTGACATCCTATTTTGGAGAATCGAATGTATTTACGGAACAAACCTATTATGGTGACCCAACTAAAAATGGAAAGCCGTACCTGCATTCTGAGGTGAACTTCGGGACTTCCCGTTCGGTATTGGTTATCTGGAATAATGAAGGAAACCAGGTGTGCGAAGTTAAAACAAGTGCTTACTTTTATGATTATAAAAGCAGGAAAATGAAGATGATCCCCAATAGCTGGAAAACAGAACAGGGAATTCATGCCGGTATGAACCTCTCACAATTGACCCGGGTAAATTGGTTTGTCCTGAAATTCAGGATACATACCAGGGATATAGATGACGGTACAATCTTACCTGGCTTTGGATGGTTAAAGGAGAAGAGGAAATTGACCTATTCAACCCGGAAACTGATCTATCAATATACATTAGACCTGAAATATGTCATGAATTTTTATCCTGAACTCACACCTGTTGTGCTTAAGAGCTCCGATAAAACTGTCAGGAAGTGGAATCCCATGCTTGAAATCATTACTGTGTACAGGGAAGGGTTAGAACCCGATGCTGATGGAAAGGTAAATAAGGGTTTGCCCGGTCATAATAACTTTTACAGTTTGCATTAACCTGCCGATATATTCATATCCTGAAAGGGAGGAGGAATCCGTTGTCCGACATTCGAACATGTATATGAAAAATCCCTTGCAACTAAATGTTACAAGGGATTTTTATATATTGGGAAGTCAGCTTATTTTACTGAATCCATGTGAGCGATCAAATCCAATACTTTGTTTGAATAACCCCACTCATTGTCATACCAGCTTACCAGTTTAACGAAGTTGCCATTCAAAGCGATACCCGCATTCGCATCAAAGATAGATGTGCGAGCATCGTGGATAAAGTCTGTAGAAACAACTGAATCTTCAGTATAACCAAGGATACCTTTCATTTCGTTTTCAGAAGCAGCTTTGATGGCAGCTTTGATTTCGTCATAAGAAGCAGCTTTTTCCAAACGTACTGTTAAGTCAACTACAGAAACGTCAGCAGTTGGTACACGGAAAGCCATACCGGTCAATTTGCCGTTTAATGCAGGGATAACTTTACCTACTGCCTTAGCAGCTCCTGTAGAAGAAGGGATAATGTTACCTAAGATTGAACGACCACCTCTCCAGTCTTTTGCTGAAGGAGCATCCACTGTTTTCTGTGTGTTTGTAGCAGCGTGAACTGTTGTCATCAATCCTTCGATAATACCGAATTTATCATTGATTACTTTAGCCAAAGGAGCCAAACAGTTTGTAGTACAAGAAGCATTCGAAACAACATCCATGTCGTTTTTATAAGCTTCAAGGTTAACACCACAAACGAACATTGGAGCATCGTTAGAAGGAGCAGAGATGATAACTTTCTTGGCACCACCTTTTAAGTGAAGGCTAGCTTTTTCAACTGTAGTGAAAACACCTGTTGATTCAACAACGTAGTCAGCACCTGAAGCACCCCAACCAATGTTAGCTGGATCTTTTTCAGCAAAGAATGCTACTTCAACATCATTGATGTGCAATTTGCCACCTTTGTTTTCTATTTTGCCTTGAAATTTACCGTGTACAGTGTCGTATTGCAACATATACACTAAATAATCGATGTCCAGGAATGGATCATTAACTGCAACGATTTGTACATCGTTTCTTTCTTGAGCAGCACGGAAAACTAAACGTCCAATGCGACCAAAACCATTGATACCTACTTTAATCATTTTATTTATAGTTTAAAATTGAGTTTTAAATTTCGCCACAAAAGTACAAAATTCTGTCCAATTGACAAAGATGCATCCTACATTATTTACAGTTATTTTATTATTGTAAAGTTGAGATGGCAAAATGACATTCTTGATTCGACTGTTATACCCAATCGGCAGGGAATAAAAAATATAATATGGACAGGCAACCAACGACATGGCGCGCTCGATGAGCCGTCAATACTATATGTTGACATTACCGGATTTTCCGGGGTTTTTCTATCTGAAGAAATGGCAGGAGCAATTCCGTGCCATTTACTCCGGATGTTATTTATCTTTCGATGTTGAAGTATTGATTCCTAATAGGCTATAGATCGGGCACGTGCCGATCAGGCTGGTAATAGTCAATATCAGGGCAACTACCAGCGCAATGATGCCAAGCGTCCCGGTTACAACCTCTTTGTAATACAAAACGATTAACAGGATCGATAAACCAAGTCTGATTAATTTATCGTTAGAACTCATGTTTTTTTTCATAATAGTACGTATTCGGTCATAATGCTGTTTCATTACTAAAAACAAAAACACATGTATTTAAGTTCAATAATTGAATTGTATTCATGGGTTCGGTTTCGATAACTTGTAGATTACAATGTGTTTGCCGGTATTTCAAAAAATCATTTCAATAAAACCTTGTGATTTCTTAATTTACCCCCTTGCACTTTATTTTTTCTTCATTATCTTTGTTGTTCTAAAAACAATTATTTAAAGAACTAGAAGAATGGATATCTCAGGAAAAATTATTGCGGTGTTGCCTATTGCAACAGGTCAGGGAAAGAACGGAACATGGCGTTCTCAGGATTATGTGTTGGAAACAGCTGATCAATACCCTAAGAAAGTATGTTTTAATCTTTTTGGTGATAAGATTGATCAATTCCCTATTGCCATTGACGATCAGGTGAATGTTAGCTTTGATGTGGAAAGCCGTGAGTATAACGGTCGTTGGTATACAACTATCCGTGCCTGGAAAATTGAGAAAAATGTGGTAAGTGCCTCACAGGCTCCTGCTTCTTCCTTTTCAGCACCGGCTCCTTCATTTGATGCAGCTCCCGGAGCAGGCGAAGGAAGTGATTTACCATTTTGAGTCTGGAAATTAGTTAATTAATAAATCAACCAATCAACAAGTCAACGAAAATATTACTAGGAATGAGTGGCGGCACCGATAGTTCGGTAGCTGCCATTCTTTTATTGGAACAGGGCTATGAAGTGGTGGGTATCACCTTTCGTTTCTGGGAAGAGGGGGAGAATACCCATTTGCAGGATGCTGTCAGATTAGCTGCCCAGTTGGGAATAGAACATATTACCTACGATGCCCTTGATGTGTTTCGTGAACGCATTGTCCGGTATTTTATCGATGAATACCTGGCAGGACGTACCCCGTTCCCCTGTGTCAAATGCAACAATGAATTAAAGTGGAAGCTGATCCTGGAAGAAGCTGACCGCCTTGGTTGTGACAAGGTGGCTATGGGCCATTATGTAAATATCGTACACGAGGATAATCATTACTTTGTTGCCGAAGGGAAGGATCCGGATAAAGACCAGTCCTTTTTCCTGTGGGGATTGACCCAGGCGCAACTCTCCCGGATTATTTTTCCATTGGGTCAGTTCCATAAGACAGAAGTGCGTGCCATGGCTGCTGACCGTGGATATAAGCGGGTGTCTGAGAAGAAGGATAGCCTAGGTGCCTGTTTCTGTTCGGGGGATTACCGCCCTTTCTTAAAAAAACACATACCTCAACCGGATCACTTTATCTACCCGGGCAATTTTATTGATGAACAGGGGAATGTCCTTGGACGGCATGAAGGTTTTCCGCTTTACACGGTAGGCCAGCGTCGCGGCTTAATGCATCTGAACAGGAAAGTATTTGTCAGGGAGATCCTGCCGGATACGAATGAAGTAGTTCTTGCTCCCCTTTCGAGCATGTATAAATCGGACTTCCTGATCAGGGATGTCAATGTGGTGGATAAAAGCTTGTTCACTTCCGGTTTTGATATCATGTGCCGCATTCGCTACCGCAAACAGAATACATTATGCAGGGTTGTTTTCCTGGAGAATAAGCATGCCCGTGTAGAATTGGCAGAACCCCTTGAATCCATTGCTCCCGGGCAAACAGCTGTCTTTTATCGGGAAGGAAAGATATTGGGAGGAGGATTTATTGATTAGGAGTAAGAGGTAAGAGGTAAGTAGTAGGTAGTAGGTAGTCGGTAGTATGTAGTAAGTAATAAGTAGTCAGCATTCGTCTTGAAATACGGATTACAAGAAAGTAAATAAAAATCAGGATTATGAAAGTGCCTGCTTATGAAATAAGCAGGCAACATAGTAAATAAAATTTAAGAGGTATGGAATTTTGCTTTATGCTTTATGCTTTATGCTTTATGCTCAATGCTTATCCTTACTCCTTACTTTTTACTCTTTACTACCAACTACATACTACCGACTACCAACTCCTTGCCTCTATATTTTAATATTCCATATCGCCAACGCATGGCACACGCTTCCTCCCAGTACAAACAAGTGCCATACGGCATGCATGTACTCGATTTTCTTGAAGGAATACAGTACGGCACCGACTGTATAGAATAAGCCACCGGCAATCAACCACCAAAGCACATTCATCGAAGCATTTGCATTAAATACATCCATCATGGGTTTGAAAGCAAATACTACCACCCAACCCATTGCCACATAACAGATCGTTTCAAGCTTGCTGGCATTCTTTAATTTCAGGAAGCTGAGCAATACACCTGCCGCTGCTGCCGTCCATATAATACTAAACAGCGACCAGCCCCATGCTCCTTCATTCCGTAGGACTACCAGGGTAAATGGGGTATAGGTCCCGGCAATGTGGCAGTAAATGGCTGCATGGTCAAACTTGCGGCGAACAGTCTTGCTCGTTTCATTCTTGTCGATGTGGTAGAGTGTGGATGTGAGGTAGGAGAACGTCATGAAGACGGCGTAAGCCGAATAACTGGCTATGGCCCAGTAGCTCTGGGATGCAATGGCTTTCTGAATCAGGAATGTGCCGGCAATTAACCCAAAGATAATGCCAATGCCATGGGTTATGGTGTTTGCTCTTTCTTCTTTTGCTGAGTATCGCATATAATTTATTTAAATGTTCCGCGTTCCGTGTTCCGCGTTTATAGTTAGATGCCTCTTAAGGCACGTTCGATGACATTGTTCTCAAAACCGCGGCTTTGGGCAAAGCGGAATAGTTTGCCTTGCTTTTCGTATTCAAATTCGTATTTCAGGCCGGCAAGTTTTGTCTTCAGAATGGAAGCCAGCATTTCCTCGTATTCACCATCGTCGATGGTATCCATGGCCTCTGATACGATCTCTTTCTCCAGCCCCTTTGATTTCAAAGCATACGAAATCTTGATCTTTCCCCATTTGTTGAACCTGAACTTATCCTTTACAAAGTATGTACAGAACCTTTTTTCATTGATAAAGTCTTCTGATTTCAACCGGTCGATAATTTGTTGCTTATCTTGAGTCGTTACTCCCCATGCAGTGAGTTTGTCTTCAACTTCCGACACGCAATGTTCGGATATGGAACAATAGGAAGCGGCTTTATGCAGCAATTCCTCCAACGTATATTCTTTTTTCATAATATTGTTCTGACTGGTAAACGTGAAAAATTTAACCCACAAATATAGTTATTTTTATTGTTTTTCGAAAAGGATTCTGGAGAATGTATGCAGGTTACCTGTTTTATGCCATTCAGTATGATTTTCTTCTTTATTCGCTCCTTCATGCTTTAACTTTTTCATCAGGTTCAAGCCTGTAATTATAAATCCGGACATCGGGAATTGAATATTTTAAGTCGAATGCCATGTCGGCTGACGGAAAAGAATGTGCTTTCTCAAAGACTTACGAAACGGGTAATACTTTATACGAGCCTGGATATGCCAGATTCTGTTCTAATGGTAAATCCTGATTCCGGCCGGTTGTATTTATAATCATCTGTTTTAAGTAACAAGGGACTTTTAAGGGGGTTGGCAGGGGGTTCCGAGGGGGTTCAGAGAGGTTTAGCCCTACCAACCCCCTCGGAAGGCCCTCGAAAGGCCCTCGGAACCCCCTATCAACCTATATCCGATGATGAGGAAAAAAAGAATGAAAATCTGACCGGATGAAGCCCTATTTTTGAAGCAGGTACAAGAAAACCAGAAAATGAAAATTGCTGATGCCGATTACTTTTACCAATATTCGGAAAGTGGAGGGGCGTTGGTTCCCAATGTCATTCGTGTATAAAGATATGCATAAGGAAGGGCCAGGCACTAAAATAACTATTCAGGAAATTAAAATTGATACCCCGATACCGGCCAGTTATTTTAATCTGGGAAAATTGAAGCAACTCTTATATAATTAATAATTAACAATTAATGATTAATAAAATGCTGATTGGTAGGGTTTTGATTGTTGGCAAATAGATTATTGAATTACGACAATTACTTAATACAAACAGAGACGCGATTCATTGCGTCTCTGTTTGTATTATCCTGTTTATTTTTTATCTTGATTTCTCCGTTTCCATTTTTTAATTAATCTCCGCGTAAAGAATACGAATGGAATAATTAAAATTAAATACGGCCATAATCCAAAGAAATCCAGAATAAAATCAACCAACCCGTACCAACCTTCAGCAACAGATTCCTTGAGTTTCTCCCAGAAGCTATCCCGTTTAGCAGGTTTGAACGTGAAATCCTTTTGGGTAGAAATGGTCATATTCAGCGTGCTGTAATTGACACAATCGTTCAGGTAACGCAGCCTGCCTTCTGTACTTTCAATTTCTTCCTGCAATACACGGATAGATTCTTCTATCTGGATAATATCTTTTACCGTATTGGCTTTTTTCATGATTTCGTTATATCTTGCCAGAGAATTTCGTTTGCTGTTAATACGGCTTTCTAAATCAACAAATTCTTCGGTTACATCACGTGCCTGTATCTCTTTATAAAGGACTTTGCTGCTGCCTTTTTCAGCAGAACCCACAAACCGTTCAAAGTTCACTACCGGAATACGGATGACCAGTTCATACCCCGATTGATTGTCTGAGTTCTTCAGGTTTTCGTTCGCATAATAACCACCGGCTGATTTAACCAATGAATCTATTCTTTGCTTCGCACTCTGCAAATTTTCTACCTGTAATCCTAACCGTCCGTCTTTAATAATTTTCTTTTTAATGACTTCAGGTTTTACTTTGTCCGGTACAACTTTGTTCGGTTCAACTTTATTTTCGTGATTAACCTCTGCTGAAACATCCTGTTTTACATCGGCAATATCTTTGCCTTGTTCTTCATAATTGTTTTTTACATCCGCGGTTGATACTGCTGAAGAACGAATAGCTGGTGTTGCTTCTAGTTTGCTAAATGACATTACATCGACATTAGAAGACCTTTTATCCTTCTTTTGTCCACACGAAAAAAGAATTAAGGTAAGTGATACAAGAAAAATGATTTTTTTCATACTTCGAATTGTATTAACGGAAATTATAAATTTAATATTAGCTCTTAGTTGTGAGCCGAAACATCGATGTGATTATTTTAATTTAAAAGCAATGGGAAGGGTGTAATATACATTTACATTTCTCCCGTTTTGTTTGCCCGGAATAAACCTGGGTAGTGAAGTTACAACCCGCAATGCTTCTCTGTCACAATCAGGATCAAGTGACCGTACAACTTCAGGGTTCACTATTCTTCCTGTTCGTGTAACAACAAAACGCAATATTACTTTTCCCTGAATATCATTTCTTAAAGCACTGACCGGATATTTCAATCTCCTGGAAATGATATCCATTAATTCTACTTCTCCTCCCGGAAATTGTGGCATTTGTTCAATAACCTGAAATATCTGTTCTAAATTTTCTACATCTTCTTTCTGGTACGATTCATACGGAGAATAGGCTTTATGTACATCGGGCATTGGCATTTCAGTAACTACATTTGAAATATCACTTGTCTTATGTTTATGTCGGCTGGCTGTGAATCCAATAGCCAAAAAGATAATGATTATGGAAAAGTACATTGTCCGGGACCTGTTGTGTTTGAACATAGGATGAGCCTTTTTAATTAGATAGAGGGACAAATATAAGAACTTGTTATTTAAATTAACGTATAAAACGAATGTTTATTTTATAATAATTTTGTATATATTATTACAACGTTAATGAGTAAGACATTCCATTTCAAAATAAGTCCTGAAATTCGCGATAGGATAGAAAATACGAGATAATTAGGTAGATGGAAATAAAAGTTTATTTTCGTTTGTTCACCAGATAAATCCCTGCCAATACTACCACAGCTCCTCCAATTTCATGGAAGGTCAGTATTTCTCCCAGAATAAGAACCGAGAAGATAGCTGTAAAGACAGTCTGGCTTAATAAACTCACTGAGGCAACGGTAGGACGGATATGACCCAGAGCCTGATTGATGGCCAGCCAACCCAATAGTTGCGGTACAATTCCAAGGGTGCCTAATGCAAGCCAGGTTGTGGTGCTGAATCCCCACAGAGGAGTACCGGTAACCAGGCAAATGAATCCAAGGACAACGGTGCTGGATATCATGGAAATGGTGGTAAACGAAAAGGTGTCGAGCGAATTCCTTCCTTTGCGGACGGTTATCAGGTACGCTCCATAAAACATACTGGCGATAATGGCCAGTACATTCCCGAAATTCAGGTTTGCCTGCAATACCTGATTGAGCCCAATGATAATGGTAACACCCAGGATGGAAATGAAGGTTCCGATCCAGAAGATCCTGGATGGTTTCTCTTTCATGAAAAGCAAAGATCCGATGCCAACCCATACAGGCGCCAGGTTGGCCAGTAACGTTGATATAGTGGCTTTAGAGAGCATAATGGACGTATTCCATAGTGCAATATCACAAGCGAATAAAATACCGCAAATAATGGCTATTTTAACCCCGTCACGATCGGTGATGGGTTTCCTGAAATAAATCCAGACAGGTATAATGCCAATTGTACCAATCAGCATCCTGTAAAACCCTGAGCCAAATCCGCTGATATCAGCGATCTTTACTAAAATAGCCGACCATGATATGCACAGGATGCCAAACAACAAAAGCAAATAATGAACCCACGGATGGTCTTTGTGCAGTTTAATCATAATAGAGAATATAGACCTTAGGGTTTTATTTGTGTTTAAATTGAATTATATTCCCAATACAATATTGGCATCGATATTTAATTTTTTACTTATTTCCCGGGCTACTTTTAATGTTGGCTCACTTTTACCGGATAAATATTCGCTTACCCGGGATGGACTTATACCAAGCAGTTCCGATAGTTTGAGTTGGGTAAGTTTCATCTCATACATTCGAAGTTTTATTGTATCCACTAAGGTTGGAGCTGTAATGGGATAATATTCTTCTTCGTAATCAGCAACTAAATCGGAAAGCAAGTCTAATTCAATATAGTTTTTATCGTCAACAGGCATATCATTTCCAACAATTTTCAAGAGTTCTTCTATTCTTTCAGTTGTACCTTTATATTGTTTTTCAGTTTTAATTTTTGCCATACTTTTAAATGTTTGAACAGTCGATTTTATCATATTCACTGTGAGTGCCAATAAATCGAATATATACTTTTTTAGATCTGAAAATAATAATTGCCACTAACCGGTAGTCATTGCCCTTTATATTAAAAACAAAACATTCATTTCCAACAAAGTCTACACTGTTAAAGGTTTGCTTTATATCGGCTAAACAGGTCCATTCACATTGAGTTGTTTTTTTATACCATTCTCTAAGTGCTGTATTAGCATTGGAATGTAGCTTTACAAATTCCGTAATGGCTTTGAATGTAACAATTCTCATTGCAAAAGTATTAGTGTGCAAAAATAATACATAATTTTGAATGCTGGTATTAAATTCCAAAAAACAGAACTAATTCAGTACTCTTCAATATTGATTATTCGAATATTCTCAATAATGAATTGAATTTTCTTCTTTCTACCTACTACTTTCTACTTACTAAAGTTTACTCACTACCTACTACAGTCTACCGACTACTTACTATTTACCGCTCTAACCATTCTGTCATTCCCTGTAATATCTTTCCGTAACTCCACGTCACGATATCCCATTCCGGTAAGTAACTCCAGGGTATGGTTTCCTGCATTCCGGTTTATCTCAAAATACAGTTTCCCTGCCGGGGTTAAGTATTGTTGAGCAAAAAGGGCAATTTCCCTGTAAAAGAGCAGCGGGTCATTGTCCGGTACAAATAACGCAAGGTGTGGTTCATGATCCAGCACATTGGGTAAGATCGTATCTTTTTCATTCTCTGTGATATAGGGAGGGTTGCTGACAATGATATCCCATTTCTTGCTAAAGGCAGGAGCATTCAGGATATCGACAGCTTTAAAATTAACTTCCAGCTTATTATGGATGGCATTTTGTTGTGCTGTTTCCAGTGCTTTTTCTGAAACGTCAAAGGCATCGACAGTTGAATTGTGAAATTCATGTCTCAGGGCAATAGCAATACAACCACTCCCGGTACCTATGTCCAGGATATTCAATTCAGCACTTTTGTAGTTCTCTTTTTGAATCCAGTCAACCAGTTCCTCCGTTTCAGGACGGGGTATTAAAACAGATTCATTTACATAAAAAGGAAGTCCGTAAAACTCAGTTTCTCCCAAAATATACTGTATTGGCACAAAAATCTTCAATTTTTCGATAAAACTTTCAATTACTTGATGTTGTTCATTAGAAAAAAGTGTATATTTGTTAACGTAAACTTCAGTGCGTGAAAAACCTGTTAATTTTTCAATGATAAGATAACTGAAACTTTTGATTTCTGTTTCGGGATACAGACCCTGAAGTTCTGACTGGATGTGGAGTATAGCAGTTTGCATATGCAAAGATATAAAAAAGCCTCTTATTCCGCCTGAAGCCGGTAAAAAGAAAATAGATTATGACTGAAACATATAAGGAAAAAGACAATTCCACTTTCCCGGAGGAAGACAGGAAACGATATATGGCTCGCTGCCTGCAACTGGCAGAGATTGCCGGAGGACATGTAGCTCCGAATCCCATGGTAGGTGCGGTGTTGGTATGTGAAAATAATATTATTGGAGAAGGGTATCACCGCCATTTTGGAGAAGACCATGCCGAACCCAATGCTATTCATTCCGTGAAAGATCCGGAACTGCTCAAACGGGCTACTATGTATGTGAGCCTGGAGCCTTGTTCGTACTACGGGAAGACACCACCATGTGCCGACCTGATTGTATCAAGCGGCATACCACGTGTTGTCATTGGTACGCTCGATCCTAATCCGAAAGTATCGGGTAGAGGAGTTGAGATACTTCAAAAAGCAGGTGTTGAGGTAGTAGTGGGTGTCATGGAAGAAGAATGCAGGGAGTTGAATAAACGGTTCTTTATCTTTCAGGAACAGAAACGACCTTATGTATTGCTTAAATGGGCACAGACGCAGGATGGATTTATCGACCGCAAACGTATTGACCATAGTGAAACACCGTTACTTATCTCGAATAATATTACCAAACAACTGACGCATAAAATGCGTTCCGAGAATCAGGCTATCCTGGTGGGAGCCAATACAGTTTTGCTGGATAATCCATCATTAACCGTCCGTAACTGGTCAGGGAAATCACCTGTACGCATTGCCATTGACCGGCAAGGGCGTATTCCCGATAACTTTAACCTGATGGATGGCAGTATCCCAACGCTAATATTTACTGAAAAGGATCAAGTCAATAAGCCGCATGTTGAGTTTGAGAAAATTAATTTTGATGCCGATTGCCTTAAAACCGTACTGAAGAGTCTTTACAATCGGAATATCCATTCTGTCTTGGTAGAAGGAGGTGCGAGCATTTTAAATAGCTTTATTGAAGCAGGACTGTGGGATGAAGCGAATATTGAAGTATCACCCCAGCGCATTACTGAAGGGGTTGCTGCACCCGTTTTACATTATCAACCCATCTCCCGGAAGTCTTTTGAGGGCCATGAATGGTTGTTCTTTAAAAAATAAACCTTATTTCAATTCGAATATGAACCACGTAATTACTGTTATAATTGTTATACTTTACGCATATACACTTGTCAGTACCATCTCGGTATTGCTTCTGGAAAATCGTAATCCGGCAAAATCGTTATCGTGGGTGTTGGTTTTATTGTTTATCCCGGTGATTGGGATGTTTTTCTATTTATTGCTGGGACAGGATTATCGCAAGAAAAAGATTATATCCAGGAAAAGCATTCGCTCTGTCATTGACAGGCCTGTTGCTTCTTTTGATATCAATAAGCTGGATACGACAATGATGAATGATAATCAGTTAAATCTGATTAAAATGCT
>Ga0302286_10001473_pt1 | contig 17486 bp, 6 predicted proteins | sample III_Fen_E2_3_FD_198765 | JGI IMG/M metagenome (GOLD analysis project Ga0302286, IMG submission 198765) | Peat permafrost microbial communities from Stordalen Mire near Abisko, Sweden - III_Fen_E2_3 | ecosystem: Environmental > Terrestrial > Soil > Wetlands > Permafrost | place: Sweden: Abisko...
ACGAGGAGTATCTCGTAGTGGTTTAGATAATGGTAGTCCCGACAATGATCCTGACCGTAATACTCGTACTGCATCTCGTCCTGGTGGATATACTGGTAATAATGTTGGTAGTGTTCAAGGTTGGCAGTTTGCTTCTCATTCTCATGCAATAGCAAATTCTGGAAATGGATATCTAATGCCACCAACATTATTGACTATCCAAGGTTATCAGCCAGATGTAATTATATCCTCTACATCTGAAGTTATGTTTTTTAGTGCCAATAAGCCTCAAACAGCACCTGCAAGTAATACAGATAATACCGGTGGTAGCTCCGAAACACGTCCTATAAACGTATATGTTTATTATATTATAAAATATTAAGAACATGAAGAAACGATATTTAAGTCTGTGGCTCATTGTTCTGTTAGGGCAGTTGGTCATGGCACAATCAACGAATGCTCCACTGTCGATAGGCTGTGCCAGCAAAACCGTTGGACCAAAAGACATACCTGGTTATTCTTTAATAATAGGACAAGCTATTGCAGGTAGTTATGAGCCAAATAAACAATGTCGTTTGGGTTTTCCTTACGATGCACCATACGTTCAAAATACCTTTGCGGGTGGTTTGTTGACATCGAAGGGATATTATCCCGAATATGTCCTTTTGCAATGGAGTGTAGCATCGAACATGGCTTCTATAACTAGTTTCACTATTTCACGTCGCAAACAGGCCGATGCAAACGCAGCGTATCAGGTTGTAGCTACACTCGACCCCACAAGCTCGAGCTGGCAAGACCAAACCTGCGAAACGGCTACTTTATATCAATATAAAGTATCGGCAGTAGGTGTTTCCGGTGTGGAAGCCATAAATAAAACTTATGTTGAGGGTTACGGTTTCCGCCAACCAATAGGCACAGCTACGGGACGCATTACGTATGCTGGAGGTACTGCTGTTCCCGGTGTTTCGGTAGTGGCACAAACCAGTCCTGCTCTTACTACTTCGGCACTCGTTTTTGTTGGCGTTTCAAGTTATGTCTACAATGACGAAAAAACGAAAGGTTCGCTCACTTCTGGTACAGCTTTTACCTTTCAAGCTTGGGTTAAGGTAGATGGATTGATATCTAACTCACAATATATATTCAATAAAGCAAACGTAGTAAGTCTCCAATTAACTAATAATATTGTTTATTTTACATATAAAGGTATTAGTACAACATTATCGTATGCATCGATGGCAGGTACTTATTTTCATATAACTGCCGAATATAATGGGAATAATGTATTGTTGCAATTGAATGATGGAACAAAGGTTTTGCAAACTAAAAAAAGTATAACAGGTTCAATTGGTACTGACAAAATTGATGGTTTCTATATAGGAAGAAATCAAAATGCAACGTATCCTAATTCTTTCAAAGGTTCGATGGACGAAATTCGTATATGGAACATCGCACTCGACAGTGCTACCATTCAACGCGACTACGACAGAGTGTTAACCGGAACCGAAAAGGGTTTACAAGCATATTACCAATGTAACGAAGCCACTGGTAGCATGATTTATGATGCATCGCATACCGGAAACAGTTATAATGCAAACGATGCTTCTTTAACGAATGTTACTTGGACAAGTAATACACCCTCACTTTTAAAGATAAAAGGAGTAACCGATACCGTTGGTAATTACCAAATTACGGGCATTCCTTATGCCGCAGGTGGTTCAAGTTATACCTTTACTCCTCAGCTTAGTGTTCATTCCTTTAATCCAAAGCAAGCTTTACGTTATTTTGCTGCAGGTAGCACGGTGAGCAACAACGTGGACTTTACCGATAACTCGTCGTTTAAAGTTTCGGGGCGTGTTTATTATTCAAAAACAAAAATTCCAGTAGCTGGTGTAAATGTTTTAGTTGATGGTAACATGGCCATAAAGGGGAATAAACCCGTTACAACATCCGATTCGGGAACGTTTCAAATAGATGTGCCAATAGGCTTTCACCGCATTACGTTGTCAAAAAACAATCATAGCTTTGCCGATGGATTTCCAACAAAAGATTATCAAAATTCAAAAGGCGAGTTAGATTCCTTGTTCGATTTTCAAAATGACATTACTACCCCTCTTTATTTTTACGACAATACGCTTGCAACCTTTACGGGTCGTGTAGTTGGTGGTACTCGTGAACAAGCAAAACCACTTGGCTTTGGATTGTCGAAAAGTAATTTGGGAAATGGTAAAGTAGTGCTAAACCTACAAACTGCAGTTTCGGGTGCTCGACTAAGAGATAATGCCGATACTATAACGGTTTCGGGTAATGCAAAAATTAAGTCAAAATATATTCTTAAAGATAATATTGTAACTATCTATCCCGATGTTGCAACGGGCGAATATGCTGTACTTCTGCCTCCCGAAACGTATACCATAAATAGTGCAATAGCTGGCGATTTAGTAAATAAAAATTATACGTTTACCGACAATGCAACTATTAAACTCGACATCAATAAAAAAGATAGTTCAATATATCGTTTTGTCGATTCGGTTAAAGTAGGAACGAAATATACCTACAAAAAAGATTCGGCTAAATATAGGTACAACAATCGTTACGATTTTATTCAACGACTAACACCAACAATATTGGTTTCGCAAGATAAGCAAGCTTATTTTGGTGACTCAATGCTGGTATTTGAAAATAAGAATGTAAAACTTAACGATACCTTAAAGTTATATAATAAAACGACGAAAGCATATTATTTTGGATATCCTATTTTCCATCAAAAGTCTGATTTTAACTTCAACATCAAAGTGTTTGAAAAATACGAAAATTATGTAACGGGATTTGTCGATACTATTCCACAATCGAGCGGCGATACCATTATTATAAACAATAATTTGTCGACCAATAGCGGTACCTACACCGATACGCTCAATAAAAAAGGAGCATTGAAATATAGCTTTGTAGGAGGCGACCCAAATATTACTGCACCCTATACAAATGCCGTATCGTTCATGTATAAATATGTGAAAGATAATATCATTCAACAGGTAATGGCTCCCGACATTACAGGGATTGTACTTGGTGGTAAAAGCTCGGGATCGAACTTTGTAACAGCAGGACCAACAAAAATAGATATGATACTTCGAGATCCAGCGGGTTCGAATAGTTATGCATATTTATCGACTGGATCAACAGTAACTAAGAGTGAATCGATTGATGCACTATATATTAATGACGATGAGGTAACTGCTGCTGCTAGTTTTGGCCCCAGTGTAAAAGTGGGTGTTGGAGTCGGTGTTGTTGTAGAGTCAGAGACAAAAACAATAGTAGATGTTTCGCTTGGCTTAAAACATAATCTTACAATCACCAATTCAGGAACTACCACATCAACAATTACAAATACCGAGCAATGGTCTACAAGTGCCGATGCTGGTTATGTTGGTAGTATGGGCGATGTGTTTTTAGGTCATTCGACCAATTTGGTGTATGGCAAAACTAAAAATGTGTGCATTGTTAAAGATTCCGTAGGAACTCCACAAATTACCCTTGGCGATAGTTATAAGGTTTCGCCCGAGTTTGGTACATCGTTTAAGTATTCGCAAAACCATGTGAAAGGCTATTTATTGCCAAACCTAATGGCTATACGTGCAAATATATTTAAACAACAACCCGACGTTTACATTCCTGTAAAGGCGAATAATTATGTAAATACAACAAGCTACAAATCGGCTAAAGGCGATACTATTTACGGCGATGCATATATTTATGTTCCTAAAACCCAAATAACCAAATCCAACAAGACACAAGCTTCCGATTCAATTAAAGTTTATTCGACATGGATAAAAGAATGGGAACAAGTACTATACGACAATGAATTGGCAAAAGTAAATACCATAGCTAAAGCTACAAGTAATAGTACCAATCATTCGTTCGATGCTGGGGTGAGTTATGAAAGCACCAATACATCGGGTTCATCGAAAAGTAAATCGTATACCTTCCATACCGAAACGTATGCAGTTGTTACTGGAAAAGCTGGAATTGAATTTAATAGCGTAGGAGTTTCAATTGAAGGTTCCGTAAGTAATGGCGGTGCATACAATAACGAAACAGGTTCGCAAACAGAAATGAGTACAACCTATGGTTATGTATTGGCCGAAGGCAATCAAGGAAGTTATTATAGTGTTGATGTGCTTCCAGCTACCGATGGTTTTGGACCTGTGTTCCGCACCCGTGGTGGACAAAGTTATTGCCCTTACGAAGGTCAGGAATTAACAAAATACTATGAAGCTGGAAAGCACGAACTCAATGTTGCAACCGAGCAAATGGAAATTCCTCAAATTACCATCAATAATTTAAAAACTGCCAGTCAAATAAATATACCAGCAAATTCGCAAGCTTATTTTACCTTAAGTTTAAGGAATTTGTCGATGGCAAATAACAATGTATGGTACGATGTAGCTATAGCCGATGCAAGCAATCCCGATGGATTAATTCTTAAGATCGATGGTGCTACTATTGGAACAAAAGGTTTGAGTTATATGGTTCCTTCGTTACAAGCGGTTACTAAAACATTGTCTATTGCAATGGGTAAACCCAATGTGTTTAAATATACTAATGTGGGAATCGTACTTCGTTCACAGTGTCAAGGCGATCCATCGAGCGATGTGGCTGTAATTGCCGATACTGTATTTGTAAATGTAGAGTTCACTCCAGCATGTACAAAAGTTTCGTTGGCACAACTTCTCGATCAGTGGGTTATGAATATCGATAATCCGAACTTGCCCGTTAAAGCTACCGATTACAATATGAATGAAGGTAATTTTCAATCGATAAGTTTGGAATATAAACCGAGTTCAAGTGCACTTTGGTCGGAAGCCGATATCTACTATAAAGACACAACAACCAGTTCGTATAAAAATAGTAAATCGAACAAACACGTATTAGATGCAAGTTTTGTATTGTCCGATTATATTCAATATTTAAAACTTGACCAAAAATACGATATCCGTGCAAAAACAAATTGTGCTGATGGTATTACAGCGTATTCAAATATTGTAAGTGGTATAAAAGATATGAAACCACCTCATGTGTTTGGAACTCCACAACCATCAAATGGTATTTTAAGCATTGGTCAAGATATTTCTGTTCTGTTCGACGAAACCATAGAACCAAGTAAAACGGGTGTTGAAGATGTAACGGTAAGTGGCGTTCTTAATAATTCGCCAATCAACCATGCTACCAGTCTAAATTTAGATGGAGGATCGGGCTATGCAAAAGCCGATGGATTTAGCTTTACCGATCAACCATTTACGGTAGAATTTTGGATGCAACGTCTTGATGGAGCTGATACTGGTGTAATTGTTTCGCGAGGTTCAACTCTTGCCGAAAAATTTGAAATTGCAAATACCGATAGTGGTAAAATGCAAATAAGCTTGGGAAATACTACATTTTCAGCAATCGATCCATCGCTATGCTATAATGTACAATCGCCAGCATCGGCATGGCATCATTATGCTTTATCGTTCGACACATCAGGTGCAGTAGTGCTCTATGGTGACGATAAGGTTTTACTATCAAAATTCAAAGTAAAATATTCACCAAGCGAACGCAGTCCACTATATCTTGGTCGTTCGGTTAATGGAAATAGTTATGGAAAAGCATATATTGATGAAGTTCGAGTATGGAATACCGTTCGTACTGAAAGCGATATTAATGGCAATAAATCTGTATTACTATCGGGAAGTCAACAAGGTTTAGTAGCATACTGGCCGTTGAGCGATGGAACAGGCAACTTAGTAGCCGACCGTGCCGGATCGCATTCGTTAAGCATAAACACATCGTGGGAAATAGCATTGGAAAACAAAGCCATTAGTTTTGATGCAACAAAGAAACAAGTGTTGTTTTTTAATGGAGTGAACCTTGCCTTAAGCAATGAACAAGATGCAACCATAGAGTTTTGGTTTAAAGCTCCAAAACAATCGAGCAGAGCATGTCTATTTTCGAATGGTGTGAAAGATACTGTTGCAAATGAAGCAAATCTTTTAGCATTTGGATTATTCATAGAGCCATCGGGAATGTTAACATTAACTGCTGGTGGCATTACAAACAACGCAACAATTGCAAATATCGACGATGATGCGTGGCATCACTTTGCATTGGTTATCGACCGATTAAGCAATGTGCGTACCTATCTTGATGGAAATGTACAAAGTCAATTAAGTACCTCATTATTCCAAAGTCTTAATGGACTACAAATGAGCATTGGTGCAAACCATATTCAAGTTTTGTCGGACTCAACGGTAACTAATCAGTATTTTACAGGGTCGATAGATGAGTTCAGAATTTGGGAAACAGCTCGTAAAGCTAGTTTAATCAATAGATATAAAAACACCAAGTTAGATGGTTCTGAATTGGGATTGAGATATTATTTCCCATTCGAGGGTTATAAAACACTATCGGGACAAAAGATTCAAACTATATTTGAGTCGCTTAAAAACAATGTAGATTCAGCTTCACAAATAGCTAAGAAAGCAGCACGTACCGATACTGTAGTTGCAAAACTCGTAAATGGAGCTGATTATTCATTGCAAGCACCCGCTGTGAAAGATGCATTACCAAAAACATATCTAAATACAAGCTTTGATATAAATACAGACAAATTGCTGGTTAACTTACCAAAACAAGATGCTGGTTTATATGAAAATTGTATACTTGATATAAGTGTTGGTTATGTTTACGATAAAAATGGTAACCGCATTTCGTCGCCTGTTCAATGGACTGCGTATGTCGATCAAAATCCAGTTGTTTGGAGTAATAAATCGCAGTCTTTATCAATTCTATCGGGCAATGGAGCAAGCTTTACTGTTGACATTGTAAATAAAAGTGGTTCAACAAAAAGCTACAATCTTAATGGGCTTCCAGCATGGTTAACTACAAATGCCGATTACGGTACTTTGCAGCCAAACAGTTCGTTGACGGTAACATTTACCGTTAATAATGGATTGAATATTGGAACATACAGTCAGTTTATTAATCTAACAACCGATTATGGTTTTGATGAAAAATTGCAGGTTGATGTAACCGTAAAAGCACAAGCACCAAATTGGAAAGTTACTCCTGGAAACTATCAATATACAATGAATGTGTTTGGTAAATTGCAAATTGATGGAGTAATTGCAACTAACGAAAATACTTTAGTAGCTGCATTTGTCGATGGCGAATGTCGTGGAGTTACATCGCTCAAATATTTAAGCACTTTTGATTTATCGGAAGCAATGCTATCTATTTACAGCAATAAACAATCGGGCGACAGTATAAAATTGTTAGTTTGGGATGCTAATACAGGTATCATTTACTCAAATGTTACACCAACCTATACTTTCACAGCTGATGTTGTAGTAGGATCACCAAAGAGTCCCGTTCTTATTACTTGCGACAATACCGTTCAAAATACGTTATCGCTTAATAGTGGATGGAATTGGATATCGATAAATGTAGCAAATCTTAAATCGAACTCAGTTGAAAGTATTCTTGGAAATGTGGGAAGTCCATCAGATCAAATTTGGAGTCAAAAGTCGGTTTACGATCAATACAGTTCTCAATTAGGTTGGAGTGGTTCACTCGATATTTCAGGATTAAATGCAGAAAGCATGTATAAACTGCATCTAACAAAAGCTGGAGTTGCTACCATTAATGGAAAAATTGTTGATACTGATTCTGCCAAAGTTACCGTAGTACCTGGATGGAACTGGATTGGTTATGTACCTCAATTTAATGAATCGGTAAACGAAGCATTAGCATCATATAGTCCACAAGATGGAGATTTGATTAAGAGCCAAAAAGCATTCTCAATGTATTACAAAGGTCTTGGTTGGATTGGTACACTATCGACAATGGAACCTGGTAAAGGATATATGCTTCAAGCTGCAAAAGCATCAACGCTTGTGTATCCTAAAAAGGGATTGTTGAAAAGCTTTGTTGATGAACAAGGTGTAGCTGCTCCTAAAATAATAGGATATACTGGTGGTAATGCAAAATCGAATGCAACCATTCTTGCACAACTAGAAAAGAGTAACATAGACCTAACAGGAAAAGTTTTGGCCTCATATAGTGGTACAAAATGTATCGGTTTTGCTCTACCAATGACGTTATCGATGGGGGGAAATTTCTTTTTCTTAGTTGCCGATGAAGTTTCTGATTCAAGTAAATTAACGTTTGCATTGGTTGATACAACAACAAATGAAAAAACGGTATTTACGAATCAATTGACGTATTCAAGTAATAGTGTTAATGGTCGTTTAAATAATCCTTATCTCCTTAAAAGCGAAACTTTGAGTACTTCAACAGATGTACAAACTGCTTTCGATGAAGGTTCTGTTTATCCTAATCCATTCCAAAATACATTACATGTTTCGGGAAATCTCAATGAAGAATCAATTGTAACTATTCGAATCATTGATGTTTTAGGCAAGGAAGTTTTCAATTACCATACTATGAAAGCTAAAGGAGCTTATTCAATTGATCTTAATAATCAAAGCACAACGTCAATTGAGAAACTAAGTTCAGGTTGGTATAATGTAGAAGTAAATACTAATTCGGGTACATTCCACAGTAGCGTATTGAAACAATAGTTTTAAAGAAAACAGTCCCTTCATAATTTTAGTTGGGACTGTTTTTATACAAACTAATAAAGCTAATTTTAGAATCAAAATGAAGATAATACACATAAAAAAACTATTCAGTTTCGTACTGTTATTGTTTGCAACAAGCTTTATAAAAGCATCGGCTCCGTCATGGAGCATAAATGAAGCAGCATTCAATAATGTAATGACTATAACTGGAATTGTAACTATTTCAGGCACGGAGCTAACTAGTTCAAACGATTTGATAGCTGCCTTTGTTGGAACAGAATGTCGAGGGGTAACACATTTATTACCTTCAAAAATATTTAATCATTCATTTGCTTATTTAATGATAATGAGCAATACTCAAGGCGAAACGGTTCATTTTAAAGTCTATCGAAGTGCTGGTGATTCAATTATTGATATAACCGATACTCGAGTTTTTACTTCCGATCAAATGCTTGGGAATCAAGAATTGCCATATATTTTTTCAACCGAAAAGGTTAATGCTACTTCAGTCCTTTCGGTATCGCTTGGCATTGCAGGCGAAACTTCGAACATAGATAATAGCAAAAATACAATTACCGTAACCGTTCCATTAGGGACTGATGTTACCTCAATTATTCCCGATGTAACAAGTTCTTTGGGTTCTCAGTCGCAAATAGGAGGAAAAACTATTACAGAAACAACAGTTGTAAATCTTTCAACAGCTGTAGTTGTTACCGTAATAGCCCAAGATGGAACAAAGAGTAATTGGACAGTATCGGTTGTTTATAACACAGTTCCATTAACATTTTCTATTATAAATGGAGCTACACCAATAGTTGGTGCAACAGTATTGGTAAAAGGATATACTGATATTGTAACTGACGCAAAAGGCGAAGCAACGTTTAATGTAAAACCACAAACAGATGTTGTTTTTACTATTAAAGCTTCGGGTCAAAAAGATAGCTCAGCTACCGTAACTATAGCAGATCAAAACATAACAAAAGTTATTGATTACAGTACATTAATAAAAAAATATTCTGTTTCTTTTGTCATAAAAGATGGACTTGATCCAATTGCTGGAGCTACTGTTTCGATCCCAGGATTTATAGATGTTGTTACTGGCGCTAATGGAACAGCTACCTTTATTATACCATCGCAAACAGTCGTTGATTATACGATAAAAATAGCGGGCAAAAAAGATAGTACAGCAAGCTTAACTGTTACAAACCAAAACATAATTCAAGTTACGAACTACAGCACTATTACAAAGAGCTATTCAGTTTCGTTTATCATTAAAGATGGAGCAAACCTTATCTCTGGAGCAAAAGTAACATTAGATGGATATGGCGAATTAACAACCAACTCGCTTGGTAAAGTAACGTTTGAGAATGTTATTGATAATATAAAGAGTAATTATATTATTAAAACGACTGGATATTCCGATTCTGTTGGAACTATACTTCTAAAAGCAAAGGATACTTTGATAACCATACAGCCACATATTTTGACGTATAAAGTTATTTTTGTCGTTAAAAATTCGCAAGGGGTTATAGCTAATGCAAAAGTTACCCTTGTTGGATATGGCGATAAAGTAACCGATGCATTGGGAATGGTAACTTTTTTGAATGTTAAGCCTCAAAACACAGTAAGCTTTGGCATTAATGCTCAAGGATATGTCGATAGTGTTGCTACGTTTACATTGACATTATCGGATGTTGTAAAAACAATCCTTTTGAAAAAAGTCGTTTCAGTATCTTTTAGCTTAAAAGACGGTCTTACTCCAATTGTTGGTGCAAAAGTAACATTAGATGGCTATGGAGATTTAATTACGAATTCGCTTGGTAAAGTAACGTTTGCCAATGTTAATGCAAATCTGAATATTGATTATATTGTTACAGCAGTTGGTTTTAAAGATTCTGTAGGAAAAATCCTCCTTAAAGCAAACGATACATTGATAAGCATAAAGCCAAGTCGTATTGGTTATACTGTTGCTTTTGTCGTGAAAAATTCGCAAGGAATTATAGCTAATGCAAAAGTTACCCTTGTTGGATATGGAGATAAAGTAACCGATGCATTGGGAATGGTAAGTTTTACAAATGTTAAGCCTCAAAATACAGTAAGCTTTGGTATTTCTGCACAAGGATATGTCGATAGTGTTGCTACGTTCACATTAGCATCATCGGATGTTTTGAAAACAATACTATTGAAAGATATTGCGAAAGAAGATATTTCTGTGACCTTTGTCGTAAAAGATGGCCTTGATCCAATAGCTGGTGCTACGGTTTCGATATCAGGATATAAAGATGTTATTACTGGTACAAATGGTACTGCGACTTTTACTATTCCATCGCAAACAGTCATTGATTATACAATAAAAATAGCTGGCAAAAAAGATAGTACTGCAACCTTAACAGTTACAAACCAAAACATAATTCAAGTTACGAATTACAGTACCTCAATGAAGAGTTATTCTGTTTCATTCATCGTAAAAGATGGATTAAACCTTATTGCTGGAGCAAAAGTAACATTAGATGGTTATGGTGAATTAACAACCAATTCATTAGGCAAAGTTATATTTGCTAATGTTATAGGTAGTCAAAGTATTAACTATATCATTAAATCAACTGGTTATACTGATTCCATTGGTATTTTACTCCTAAAAGCAAAAGATACTTTGATAACTATACAGCCAAACGGTATTACGTATAAGGTCGTTTTTGTTGTGAAAAATTTGCAAGGAGTTCTTGCAAATGCAAAAGTTAGTCTAGTAGGATATGGCGAAAAAGTAACTGATGCATTGGGAATAGCTACCTATACCAATGTTAAGCCTCAAAATACGTTAAGCTTTGGAATTAAGGCTCAAGGATATATTGATAGTGTAGCTACTTTTACCGTAACATCATCGGATGTTGTGAAGACAGTACTATTGAAAGATAGTGTAAAAGCAGTTTCGGTTTCCTTTATCATAAAAGATGGGATTAATCCAATTGCAGGTGCAAAAGTGACTTTAGATGGTTATGGCGAATTAATAAGCAATTCGCTTGGTAAAGTTTCGTTTGCCAATGTTAATGAAAATCAAAAGCTAAGCTATATTATTAAGTCTACTGGATATACCGATTCGATTGGAACTATCCTCCTTAAATCAAATGATACTTCGATAACTGTACAACCAATCATTATTGGGTATAACGTTGTTTTTGTTGTTAAGAATTCGCAAGGAGTTATAGCTAACGCAAAAGTTAGTATTAATGGATATGGCGAAAAAGTAACCGATGCATTAGGAATGGTAACGTATGCTAATGTTAAGCCTCAAAATATGGTAGGATTTAGCGTTAAAGCTCAAGGATGTGTTGATAGTGTAGCTACATTCACTTTGACAGCATCTGATATCATTAACACAATTCTTTTGAAAGATATTGCGAAAGAACCTATTTCTGTTTCCTTTATCATAAAAGATGGACTTAGTCCAATAGCAGGAGTAAAAGTAGCATTAGATGGTTATGGCGAATTAATAAGCAATTCACTTGGTAAAGTTACTTTTAGTAATGTACTTGGATTTAAAAATCTTGATTATGTTATTAAAGCTGCTGGTTATACCGATTCTACTGGGACTATACTCCTTAAAGGGAACGACACATTGATAACCATTCAGCCAAGTATAATTGGGTATAAAGTTGTTTTTATTGTTAAAAATTCAAAGGGAGTTATAAGTAACGCAAACGTTTCTCTTGTTGGATATGGAGATAAAGTAACCGATGCATTAGGAATGGTAACCTATACCAATATTAAGCCACAAGAAATGTTGGGCTTTGGGATTAAAGTTCAAGGCTATATTGATAGTGTTGCAACATTTACAATGACATCAACAAATACCACAAAAACAATCATTATGAAAGAAATTCCTACTGCAAATAAAATAGAGGAAATAGAAAATATGGTTGTTTATCCTAATCCTTGTAAAAATCAATTAACGATACAATTACCTCCAAGTAGCAATCGTTTTAAGATAATCGATTCAAAAGGTCAATTGATGTTTGAATCGACGTCTCAAATTAAGCAAGAATTAAATACTGAGATACTACCAGTAGGTATTTATTATATTACTAGTTATTCTGAAGATGGGAAGAACATAACTCAATCAATAATAAAAGAATAAAATCTTATAACAAAGAAGAGGCAGTCAAATAAAGATTGCCTCTTTTTTTTTGACCCACTTGTTGTCATTGGTTCCAATTCCATCGGGACCTACACCCGAAGATTTTATAAAAGGAGATGAACATTCTTACTTGCGTAATCCTAAAATTGCTGAAATGTTTTATTATACAAAAAACATCGACAAATGGGCATCGGGACTTCAACGCATTAGTAATGAGTGTAAGACGAATAATGTTGCTTTTGAGTTTAAGGTTTTGAGTAATGGTTTTCTTACCAAGTTTCTTAGACAAACGCAAGAAAAAACTACCCTAAAAACTACCCTAAAAACTACCCTAAAAACTACCCTAAAAACGGATAATAAAACTACCCCAAAAACGGCTGAGAAAATAATAAAATTAATTCAGAAAAATCCGTTGATAAGTAAAACAGAGCTGGCAAATGCATTAGGAAATATAACGGAAGAAGGGGTAAAATATAATCTTGACAAATTAAAAAAATCGAGTAGGATTAAACATATTGGCCCTAAAAATGGTGGTTATTGGGAAATATTATAAAACGGTTAACCTATAAATATTTAACCGTTAAATATTAGATTCGAATCATTGATTAATATCGTCCTTAGTAATTGTACCTGGAATACGTCGTTTCTTCCAACATAATCTTAGAATTAAATTAAACTCTTTGTCTATTTACTGTTTAGTTTAAACCTTGTTGGTGTACTAAGTAGAAGTAATATTAATCTTTTATTGAAACAACTTTTGCCACAGTTAATACCCAGCGATCGCCATAAGTCGCCATGGCAAAGGTATTGAATTCGTAGTTCATTAGTTTTTCACAATCACCATCCTTACTTGCACGCCATTTTTGTACAACACTTTGAACTAACTCTTTCAAATCGAGAGCTGTTTGAACGTTTATCATTGAAAATCCGGTGCTTTCGCATTCATCAACTTTTATTGCTCCAGAAAATAGGATACCAGCAAATGTATTAAGTTTATACGCTTTTAAATCGGTTTCATCAACTCTGTCTTTGGGCTCTTTACCCGATTTGTCTTTGGTGTCGGTATAGTTGAACGCAAACATGTCTTTAGCATGCTCACGTGCTACTATTTCGAGGGTTTCGCTCCAAACCATGGTATCGGTCTCCGAATAGTTTTGGTCGCGACATTTGCAAGCTGTTTGACGAGCTGTTTTCATCACATCTCGACAAATATCCCTAAACATACCAATGCGACTATAGGGAATTGTTATCAAATATTTATCTTCTATCTTTTTTTCGTATCGAACAAATTGGGAATCGGGAATTATACGATTTGCTAGGGCAGTGTATTTAAAAACATTACGAAGTAAAAGAGTGTCGCGCCATGTTTTTGTTGTTGTAATTTTATCGTATTCAATCACCGATTTTTTCATCAGCGACATGAATTTTTTTATTAAATAGTTTCGTAAATCTTCGTTTGCTGGATATAGTTTAATTGCTTTTTGACAATATTCATAAAACATTTCTTTATCCTTATAATCGTACATTGTGTCGATCGATTCTTTTATCCCATTGTAAAATGCTTTTCCTATGGCAGAATCTGCTGGATATTTTCGAGCATATTTTTCGGCTATAGCAAACAAATCTTTGAACATCCAATGCTTCATCATGAATATTGGAGCATCGATTAATGCTTTATCTTTCCCGTTACTTTTGTCGTAGGCATAAACATTGTCTATTTCGGTAAATGCTGAATTGATATCGTCGGCTTTCAAATAAATTTCGGCAATTACAAGCGAATTTAAGTCGTCGGTTGATATTTTATAAATGAGTTTGTAAATGCGGATTGCCTTTGTCTTGTTCGTTTTTACGGTTTCTTTAGCAATGTCTTCGGCATATTTTCGCAATAATTTAATTGTGTCTTTATGCTCTTTCATGTAAGAACCATCTTCATCGTTTTTACGAAGTCTGGCTAGCGATTGTAGATATTGTTCTAGGGGATTGTCGGAAACTTGTACGTACTGTTCGGGCATTAAAGCCATTTCATATAATCCCAATGCTTTAAAATAATAAGCATCGAGGTTCGATGGATCTTTTGTTATAAGTGCATCGGTTTTTTTTAGCAGTTTATCGTATTCGCGTTTTTCGTAAAGCTCAGTAAGCTGTTTGTTTTGCGAAAATGCAAAAAAACAATTAATCGTGAAGAGTAGACTTAGTAAGTATTTCATTTAAATAAGTTTAACTACTATGTAAAAATAAAAAATGTATTTATTAAAAACTCTCAAACAAAACTCAAAACTAAGAATTTAAAACTCAAAATTATTACGACGTTGCTTTTAAATATTCATTATCCTCAACCTTATCGAGTTCAATAACAAGATTATCGACAATGAAGTTTTGGCGTTCTGGTGTATTTTCGCCCATGTAATAGTCAAGTAAGTTATGGATAGAACAGTCTCGACCAAGGATTACTGGCTCAAGGCGAATCTCTGGTCCAATAAAATGACGAAACTCATCGGGCGAAATTTCACCTAATCCCTTAAATCGAGTAATTTCAGGATTTGGACTCAATTCTTTCATTGCATTTTGACGTTCTTCTTCGGTGTAGCAATAAATAGTTTTTTTCTTATTACGAATGCGGAATAGGGGAGTTTGTAGTATAAAAACATGTCCCTTGCGAACTAAATCGGGAAAGAAATTTAAGAAAAATGTCAATAATAAAAGGCGAATATGCTTACCATCGCTATCAGCATCTGTAGCAACAATAATATTACGGTAACGGATGTTTTCTACTCCTTCTTCGATGTTTAATGCTGCTTGTAAAAGATTGAATTCTTCATTTTCGTACACAATTTTCTTGGTGCGTCCGTGCGTATTCAAAGGCTTTCCTTTTAAGCTAAAAACAGCTTGCGTGTTAGCATTACGCGATTTTGTTATCGAACCACTTGCTGAATCTCCTTCGGTAATGAAAATACTTGTTTCTTCGCGTTTTTCGTGATTTGAATTATAGTGAATTCTGCAGTCGCGAAGTTTTTTGTTGTGAAGACTTACTTTTTTTGAACGTTCTTTGGCTAGTTTTTGAACACCTGCAATTTCTTTTCTTTCTTTTTCCGAATCTTGAATTTTTTTCAAGATGGCATTTGCCGTTTCGGTGTTTTTATGAAGGAAATTATCGAGTGTGTTTTTAATGAAATCGTTAATGAAATTCTTTACCGATGGACCATCTGGACCAACATCTTTCGATCCTAATTTCGTTTTAGTTTGTGATTCGAAAACGGGATCTTGAACCCTTAAACTAATTGCCGCAACTATCGATTGGCGAATATCGGCAGGTTCATAATCTTTTTTATAAAATCCGCGAAGTGTTTGAACTATAGCTTCTTTAAACGCTAAAAGATGAGTTCCTCCTTGCGTTGTATTTTGACCGTTTACAAATGAGTAGTAATCTTCGCCATATTCATCTCCATGAGTAAATGCTATTTCGATATCGTTGCCTTTAAGATGAATTACTGGATATTGAGGTTCGTCTTTTCCCATTGTTTCTTTCAGCAAATCGAGTAATCCATTGCGTGAATAGAAATTTTTGCCATTGAAGTTTATTGAAAGGCCAGTGTTGAGGTACACGTAGTTACGTAGCATTTTCTCAACATATTCCGATATGTAATGATAATGGGTAAATAGCTCGCCATCGGGAACAAAATGAATATATGTTCCATTTGCCTCTTCTGATTTTGCTATTTTGCTATCGGTTACGATATTCCCTTTCGAGTATTCTACCGATTTAACTTCACCTTCGCGAAAACTTTTAATTAAAAATTTAGTAGATAAAGCATTTACAGCTTTGATACCCACACCATTAAGTCCAATTGATTTTTGGAATGCTCCAGAGTCGTATTTACCACCCGTATTAATTTTTGATGAAACATCAACAACTTTTCCTAGTGGAATTCCTCGACCATGATCGCGAACGGTAATGCTTTGTTCGGTTATAGTAATTTCAATGCTTTTACCATGACCCATCAAAAATTCATCGATAGAGTTATCTAATACCTCTTTCAGAAGGACATAAATACCATCGTCGGCCGATGATCCATCGCCCAATTTTCCAATATACATTCCAGGTCGGCGACGAATATGTTCGTTCCATTCGAGACTTTTTATACTGTCGTCGTTGTAGGCTGTGTTATTTACCGGATTGTTATTCAATTCGCTCATGGCTAAATCAGATTTTTTGCATTGACCCGTAAAAATACCAAAAAAGCACGATGTTATTTTTTAGTGTTTTTAGAATTTATTAACAATGGGAAATAGTGGCTTGCAAATAATTTTAAAGGTTTTTTGCAAGAAAATCGGAAGGAGTAATGGCAGTAATTTTTGAGTGCTGAAAATCTTTCAAGTTCCGTGTTATAATATAATCAATTGCATTTTCTTTTGCTGCTATTGATTGAATTGCATCTTCAAAATCCATTATATTAGAATCAAGTGAATCAATAATAATGTTTTTGTCAATACCAATGATATCTACTATTTGGATTAAACTTTTAATAAAATCAATTGCTAATGTATGTCCCTTTTCTCTTTTTGAAATGTAATAAATATCAGTAATTGTTGTTGCAGAGACATATCCAAATATTGATTTATTGTCAACTTTACAGACTGTGTGAAAACTAAAAAAAACGTTAAATAGAATTGTTTATGTCATTCTTATTCAATATATTTAAGTATATTAATTCGATTTAGATATGCATTATAAAGTTAAAATATCAAGAGAGCAATTT
>Ga0302286_10001474_pt1 | contig 17481 bp, 14 predicted proteins | sample III_Fen_E2_3_FD_198765 | JGI IMG/M metagenome (GOLD analysis project Ga0302286, IMG submission 198765) | Peat permafrost microbial communities from Stordalen Mire near Abisko, Sweden - III_Fen_E2_3 | ecosystem: Environmental > Terrestrial > Soil > Wetlands > Permafrost | place: Sweden: Abisko...
GGAGTAATTGAATTAGCCCAATACGTTGAATCACTTATAAAAGGAATAGTATCACCAGTATTATAATGTGTTGTTCTCAAATTTTCAGTTATCCAAACATATTTTCCAATTTTTTTAACCGGATATACATTTTTATCATAATCGCTAACCGTTGTATAAACAGATGTTATATCAGAATAAATATCACAATTACCTTCAGTTATCTTTGCTCTAATTTTAATATTAGCTTTAATAGATATTCCAAAAATGTCTTTGTTATAATTTGAATTAGTAAAATTTTTCCAAATTGTATCTTGTTCACTTGAATATTGCCATTGAACAGTTCCTCGATGTGCTGGTAAAGTATTATATAACGAATCATTAACACCTATGTAACGGATTTTCTCAGAAAATCCAAATTGGAATAGAAATACTGACAGCATTATTAGAAAACTTACTTTATTTTTTTTTCTCATTTAATAGAATTATTTAGTTTGGAAAACTGAAAGTACTAATGTACTAAATTTATGATTAGTGAATATTTTATTATTTAATACTTATAGAATTATTGTTTTATACAACGAATCGACGATCCAAATATAGGAGTAGCTGTTCCTGTTAAAAAGCCTGGTAATATTGGATTATCGTAATATATTGCAACACTTTTCAAATTTCCAGCAACTTCAAGGTAGTTTGCCCACCAATTCGCATAAGTACCAAATCCACCATAATTTCCATTTTCATCTCTATAGCCTACTGGCAATCCATTAAAACCAGAAGAATTATTTAGTTTTACATTATTTCCTGGAGCTCCTTCAATATCTGAATTTGACCAAGTTACAGCAGTATAAGCAGCTAAATTGACTGCAGAAAGGGACTTTGCAATATCATCACCTGAACCTCCAAATCCATAACCATTTTTAATTAAATAGGTTGATAATTGTTCCCAATCGGTATCTGTTGGAACGCCCCAACCTTTTGGACAAATAGTATTTTTCTTTACGGCATAACCATTATAAAGATACCCATAGTACACTGATGAATCCTTTACATCATTAGCATAACAATAAGCGTCCGATTTTAAAGCACTCCACTCCTCTTTGATTGTTATGTAAGGAATAACAGATCCATCGGAATAATGCGAAGTACGTAAGTTTTCAGTCATCCAAACTTGAGTTCCAATTTTCTTAAATGAATATTTATTCCCATCTATATCGCTAAGATTAGTATAAACTATTGTTGTATCAGAATAAATAGAACACGTTCCTTCAGTTACTTTAGCTCTTATTTTAAGATCACATGTAATTTTAGCACCAAAATTATCTTGTTTTGAAAGTAAGCCTGAAAAATCATACCACGATGAACCATTGTCTTCAGAATATTGCCATTGAACAGTTCCTCTATGAGCTGGAATGTGATTATATATCGAATCGCCTAAACCTATATAATAGATATTTTGAGAATAAACTGATTGCGAAAGAATAAGGGAAAGGAATATAAACAAACAAACTTTATAACTATTTTCCATATAATACATTGGTTTTATTTGCAAAATTGAAAACGCAAATGTACGAAATTCTTCTATGTGAATGTTCGATTACTTTGGGTTTTTATGATTTGTGTTTGAATAAAAGCAAAAAGAGATGTAATACTTTTTGTTATATTACATCTCTTTTGATATTTTTATTGAGGGCAACCACGAGGGTTGCCGCTACTGGTAATTCTTATTCTACCAACTTCCGCCAGCTCCACCACCACCAAAACTTCCGCCACCAAATCCGCCAAAGCTATCGGAACCAGATGAGAAATTATCCCAATTTCCACCTCGACTACGTCCGCCCATGCCGCCCATCATCATCATAGCAGCAAAAAATGGTAGATTTGAACCAGTTGAACCAATTGTTGTTGCATTTTTTGTTTTTCGTGAACCGGCAAAAATGAATAGAGCAATTATTCCTAAAACGATAAACAATGCTAAATAACTTCCTTCTTGAGCTTTTTTCTCGTATGTTTTAAAATTGTATTCCTTCTTTGCTAAAGACATCATTACGGTAATCGCTTTATCTACTCCTGCATCAAATTGTCTTTGTTTAAATGCTGGTATTACTTCGTGGTCAACTATCATTTTTGCTGTTGCATCGGGAATGATTCCTTCTAAGCCATAACCAACAGCAATATAGGTTTTTCGTTCGCCTTGACCACCAGTAGGTTTTATTAGAAATACAATTCCATTGTTGAACTTTTTATTTCCAACGCCCCATTTACGTCCTACTTCCAAAGCATAATCGGCAGGTTCCATTCCATTTAAATCGGAAACCACAAGAACCAAAATTTGATTTGACGTTGAATCGCTAAACCTATCAAGCTTTTGCTCCAAGGCATTTTTATAATCTTCACTTAAAAGTCCTACCTGATCGACTACTAATCGCATTGGATTAGGACATTCAGGAATACCTGTTGCTTGAGAAAATAGTCCCAAACATACTATATTGAAGATAAATAGTAGCGAAAGTTTTTTCATTAATTGATAATTAGTAACGTTGTAAATTGATAGATTTTGATTAAATATTTGAGATATAATAAAAGACAAGAGACGCAATAAATTACGTCTCTAAATTATTTACCGAACGAAATATCATCGGGCAATTCATTTATATCATCATCTTGATATTCAAAATGTTTTTTTAATTGATCGCCAGCCTTTAAAATCCCTTGAATCAAACCTTGAGCATAATCCCCAGTTTTAAAATGACTTATCATCATATCTTTGGTGCTATCCCAAAAGCCAGCTGGAACAACTTGATTAATGCCAGTATCGCCAATAATTGCAAACGTACGAGTTTCAATTGCTAAATAAATTAACACTCCATTTCGAAGTGCTGTTTTGTGCATTTCAAGTTTTGCAAAGACTTCGGCAGCCCTATCAAGCACATCACCTTTACATGTACTTTCAATATGAACTCGTACTTCGCCCGAAGTATTCAGTTCGGCCGTTTTTATTGCTTCAACAATGTCTTTTTTTTGTGCATCACTGAAGAAATCTGCTGCTGTTGCCATGTTCTTAGAATTTTACTTCAGGAGCTTTTTCTGAGCCAGCACTTGCTTGGAACGATTCTTTGCGAGGGAATTCACCTGCATCACCCATCATACCAATTGCCATTTTGCGGAAAAATCCACGAATATGGGTATTGTATCCCATCACTGCATCGTTATAATCGCGACGTGCAACAGCAATTCTATTTTCAGTTCCTTCGAGCTGAGCTTGTAATGCTTGAAAATTTTCGGTAGAACGAATTTGTGGGTATGCCTCAAATGCTAAATTGATTGCAGTATTGATTTTTTTGCCCATTAGCTCTACATCGTTTGGTGTTTTTGCATTTACTATACCTGCACGAGCTTGAGTAACTTCTGTCAAAATACCGCGTTCGTTAGCTGCTGCTCCTTTTACTGTGGCTACTAATTGTGGAACTAAATCGGCACGACGTTGATAGTTTGTAAGTACATCGCCCCACGATTTATTCACACCTTCTTGAAGTGTAATAGCTGTATTATATACGCCATTTGCCCAAGAAAAGAAGATAACAACAACTAATATTATTCCTCCAATAATACTAAGGGGTAAAATCCATTTGTTTTTCATAGTTTCAATTTTTAATTATTTCTTCAAATTTAGTTTATTCATTTTTTAATGCCCATTAAAAACGAGCCCTCTGTCTTTTTATTGCAAACCCAATAGTTTCTTCTGTTTGTTAACATAATCGACCAAAGATTGTTGCTTGTATTTTAATCCAAGATCAATAATCATCGACAAGAAACGTGCACTTCGAGCTTCGTTATCGGCATTGAAGCGACGGAAACCTTGTTCCACAGAATTGTAATATTCTAATTCATCTAAACAATCGTCGGCAAAGGTTTTCAATAAAGTATTCCCTTTTTCAAATTTACCAGCCAAATAATATACTTGACCTGCTTCGTAAGCAAAATAATCGTAAGGAACTTTAGAGTGTGGCAATATTTGTTGACAACGATCTAAAACCTTTTCGGCCGAATCCTTTTTATTTTCGGTAACTAATGCAATTGCTAATTGATTATAAATGCTTCGAACACCTACTATTCTAATTGTTCTAACAGAGAATTCATCAAGATAAACTTTTGGATCAGCCAATCCACGCCATTGACATTTATTCATTAAATTATCGTACGAAACTTTGGTATCGACGTATTGATTGGTATTTGGATTAGGATTTCGCATTGGAACAAAACGAGATACAAAACCATCATTACGCATATAAGCTTTTAGTCCCATTGTTTCATCAGCATCGTACGTTGAATAATACATTGGTCTTGACCAATCATTATTACTTAAAATAGATAAAATAGCAATTCCATTTTTCATTACATAACGACCAGGAAGTGTAAATTTAATTTCGGGTTCGATGTATGCTGAATCTTTTACTGAAACAACTCCTTTTGCCAAAACAGCTTTTTTATCAACTTTCATACTGATATTAGAGCCGGGCAAATAATTATAGAATTTACCATCGCCATATTCAGCTTTTGCAGCAGGTTCTTCGCTTAACACAAAATCCATAACTTGATTCAATGGCATAAAATCTTTCACATTATTTGTTATTTCCAAATAATCGCGAGTTCCTTGAACGTATTGATTTCTTGTCATTGAAATAGGCAATGGTTCTGATGCATAAGCTCGGCGTTTAACTTGATCGATATACCAATCAGTATTAAACAATGGCAAACAAACCACACGAACATCGGTTCTAATTCCTTCAACTTCCTGAGCGTACCAAAGCGGGAAAGTATCATTATCGCCACTAGTAAAAAGTAATGCATTTTTATCGCAACTTTCAAGATAGTTTTTAGCAAAATCATGTGCCAAATAACGTCCTGAACGATCGTGATCGTCCCAGTTTTCAATAGCCATTAAAACTGGAGAAATAGTGCTGAATGCAAGAACAAGAACTAATCGAACTTTTTCGTTTTTAAGTTTTTGAAGCAAAGTAAACATTCCTAAAACGCCCATTCCAACCCAAATTGCAAAAGCATAGAATGAACCAGCATAAGCATAGTCGCGTTCGCGAGGTTGATATGGTGTTTGATTCAAATAAAGAACAATTGCTAAACCAGTAAAGAAGAACAATAGCATTACCACCCAAAAATCGTTTTTCTTATATAATGCCATAAATACCATACCGACAACACCTAAAATAAGTGGCAAGAAATAATATTTATTACGCGAAGGTGTATTCTTTTCCCAATTGGTTATTTTATCTTGGTTACCTAAGAAAATTGCATCAAGCGGTTTTATTCCACTAATCCAGTTTCCATTAGTAATTCCACCATGCCCTTGTGAATCGTTTTGTCGTCCAGCAAAGTTCCACATAAAATAACGGAAATACATTTGTCCAACCTGATAGGTTATGAAAAACTTAAGATTTTCGCCAAATGTTGGTTTATTTATTATCCTTGTATTTCCTTTTCCATCCGTAAATGAAATATCTGTTCCTTTAATATCGCCCCACTCCTTATATGCTTCGATGTGCGAACCATTGGTACTAAACATACGAGGGAAAAATGTCATGAAACGACTATCGTAATTGTATTCAACCGATTCGTCTGAAACAATATATTTACCATTTAAGGCTGAATAGCTTTTATGACCTTCGGAATATGGTTTTTCAATATCTTGAGGAGCACTAAAATATGGGCCATAAAATAATGGTCTATCGCCATACTGTTCGCGGTTTAAATATGATAATAAACCAAATGGATTCTCAGGATTATTTTCATCAAGTGGCGTATTTGCAAGCGAACGAACCACAATCATAGCATACGAACTATATCCAATTACAAATACTGCTATAATTACTGCTGCAATATTTACCATTTGAATTCGATATTTTGCCAAGAAATAAATTCCTACTGCTAAAGCAACAATAAGTAACAAACTCAAAGCTACTGAACTTGACATAAATGGCATACCTGTTAATGTAGCTGCAAGCGTTAAAAGGACAGTATTTAACACTGTTTTATTTTCTTTCATCGAGAAATAGATACTAGCAACCAAAGTCACAAGTAATATTCCAAGATAAATAATCATACCCGAATTATATGGAAGCCCCATGTCGTTAATGAAAAACAACTCGAACCACGATGCCACTTTCACCGATCCTTGAATAATGCCATACATAGCAAAAGCTAACATTACAATTGATGCGACACCTGATATAATTACACCATTTCTTGTTGGCTTATATTTTCTAAAATAGATAACGAAAACAATAGCTGGAATAGCCAATAAATTAAGAAGATGGACTCCAATTGACATCCCCATTAATATCCCAATAAGTACAATCCAACGATTCGATTGTGGTTCGTCGGCAACATCTTCCCATTTCAAAATAGCCCAAAACACAGCAGCAGTAAACAGCGACGACATTGCATAAACTTCACCTTCAACAGCTGAGAACCAAAATGTATCAGAGAAAGTGTATACCATTGCACCTATTACTCCACTAAATTGAATTAAGATTGTAGAAATTGGCGATAACTCACCTTTCACAAAACACTTGCGAGCCAAATGAGTGATAGTCCAAAACAAGAATAGTATTGTAAATGCACTAGCTAAAGCCGACATTGAATTTATCATCACAGGAACTAATTCTTTGTGAGCACCAGCAAGAATTGCAAATAATCGCGAAATCATCAAAAACATTGGTGCTCCTGGTGGATGACCAACTTCAAGACCATTAGCACAAGCAATAAACTCACCACAATCCCAAAGACTGGCACTGGATTCAATAGTCATAAGATATACAATGGCTGCAATTGCAAACATTGCCCAACCAGTTATGTTGTTGATTAATTTGTAATTCGACTTCATTTTCTATTTTGTTAAAAATCTGCCCAAAAATAAGCAAAGCATTGTTATGTAAAACATTTTTAAGTAAAAAGAATCAACAGAAACATTTTGATTAGGGTTTTAGCTACTAAAGTTGTCTTAATGTTGTTACTAAAAAGTTACTATTAACTGTAATTATAAATTGGTCAATTGTATTTATCTCATTTGATTATTTAGCTCTTTTTAGTACATTTACATCATCATTAAAGGAGTGGGTATTTCTAATTTAATTTATTTTACTATGAAAAAAGCAATTATTTTCATCATATTCTTCTGTGTTCAGCTGGGTTTGTATGCTCAAACAGTTACAAAGATAGAAGCTGAATCGGGTACTTTGACTAATGGAGCTACAAAGGTAACCGATGCAACTCGCTCTGGAGGAGCATATGTTCAAACATTAGATGGGGAAATCACTTTTAATATAACATTAACTACTGCAAAATATTTTGATTTCGACATATTTATGTCGTCTCCAAACGGAGATAAAACAAACAATTTCTTAATTGACGCAAATTCTGTAGCATTTACGATGGCTAATACTGCTAATTATTCGTTACTAAAAATTGCATCGGCAACAAAACTAAATGCTGGAACACATACAATAAAAATTACTAAATCGTGGGGATGGATAAATGTTGATTATATTCAAATGACAGAAATTGATGCATCTTCATTATTTAATATCAACCCAAATCTTTGCAATTCAAATCCCTCGAACGAAGCAAAATGTTTGTACGATTTTTTAATTAGCAATTACAATAAAAACTTAATTTCTGGAGTCATGACATTGAACAGCTTTGATGACTCTAACTGGCTAAAAACAAACATAGGCAAAGAACCCGTTGTTTTAGGAATAGATTTTATGCAAACAAATCGTAAATACTCATGGTATGACGATAATACACCAACCAATGATGCTAAAACATGGTATCAAAAAAACGGAATACCAACAATGATGTGGCACTGGCGCGATCCATCGAGAACCACTGAAGAGTTTTACACAAAAAACACCACCGATCACACAAACGGGACTAGTTTTGATATAACAAAAATTAACGATCCAAATTCAGCAGAATATAAAGCGATGATCAGTGATATAGACTTTGTTGCAGGGAAATTGAAAATATTGAGAGATGCAAATATTCCTGTTATTTGGCGTCCTCTTCACGAAGCTGCTGGTGGTTGGTTTTGGTGGGGAGCCAAAGGTGGTGCTGCTTGTAAAAAACTATACCAAGTTATGTACGATCGCATGGTACATTATCATGGATTAAACAATCTTATTTGGGTTTGGACTTATGAACCAAAAGAAGATGGAACTTGGTATCCTGGCGATAGTATTGTTGATATTGTAGGTCGCGACATTTATAAAGACCTAGATCATACATCACAAATCATTGAGTTTAATTCGTTAAATGCTCGTTATAATAAAAAGAAAATGATTACCTTATCGGAATGTGGGTCCTTTCCCGATATCGACAATGTGGTAACCGATGGAGCAGCATGGTCGTGGTATATGCCTTGGTATGGAAGTTATACAGAAGATGGTGTATATAACAGCAAAGCGTTATGGCAAAAAATGTTTGCAAGCTCAAATTGTATTACTCTTGATGAAATGCCAGCTTGGAGTACCCAATGTATCGCCAATAAAGCTCCTACAGTTTCGATAACATTACCCGCAAACAATGCTATATATACGGCTCCCGCAACTGTAACTATTAATGCAACAGCAAACGATGCTGATGGAACAATAACAAAAGTTGATTTTTATAATGGTTCAACATTACTGGGAAGCGATGCAACATCACCCTACTCTTATTCGTGGACAGGAGTAGTTGCAGGAACCGATACGATAAAAGCCATTGCAACCGACAATAAAGGAGCTACAACAACATCAACTGCTATTATTATAACAGTACAAAAAACACAAACAGTTTCATTAGTTGCAGGTTGGAATTTAATATCGTTTAATGTTCAGCCCACCGACTCAACAATCGCTACGGTATTTGGTGGATTAAGTACAAATCTAGTAACAGTAAAAAATGCTGATGCATTCTACGATCCAACACAATCGGTAACATATAATAGCTTATCGAAAATTAAACCTGGTGATGCTTATTTTGTAAAAGTAAAAATCAATCAATCAATATCTGTGATTGGAACAATAGTAAAACCTAACACTTATTCGTTAAAATTAGGTTGGAACTTAATTGGTTTTCCTCAACAAGCATCAGCTGCAATTGCAACTGCAACTACTGGAATAACTACTCAATTTATTTCAACAAAAAACTTCGATGGGTTTTATATAAAAGGAGGAGCATCAAACAGCATATCGACCTTTGATCCTTGTAAAGGATATTTTATTAAGATGAATGCAAATACAAATATTACTTGGTAAAAAGATATATTATTTTGTAAAGAATAGTATTTCATTTCGACTAAAGGCTATCGAATTAAAAAATATTTAATTTGATAGCCTTTAAATTTAAAAATAGGCTTAACTTTATACCTACAAATTTTTATTTTATACCAAACTATATTACAATTCAAGAAACAAATGAAAAAAAACGTTTTTTTAAATATGATTTATGGGATAGGAGTTTTAAGCCTATTATCTTGTACCCATAATCCCGACCTTACAAAAGTAAGAACTGTAAGTTTTAATACAGAAGTATTACCTATCTTTCAAACAAACTGTGCGACCTCTGGTTGTCACGATAATAGTACAAAAGAATCGGGATACGAGCTTAATAATTATGGAAACATTATGAAAGGAATTTCTGCCGGTAACGCAAACAAAAGCAAATTATACAAAGAAATTAGTTCTCCTCTAATGACAATGCCACCATCTTCACGTAATCCATTAAATCAAGACCAACGTTCATTGATTTATGTATGGATAGAACAAGGAGCTAAAAACAATTAAACAAAAAACTTTTACTATGAAAATGAGAAATATATTTATAGCAATAGCTCTAGCAGGATTTACTAGTTCATGTTACTACGATACTCGCGAAAACCTAAATCCTCAACTACCTTCAAATGACACAACTTCTGCGTGTGATACCAGTGATGTTACTTATATTAAAGATATTCAACCCATATTAGGCAGTAGTTGTACTGGATGTCATGGAAACGGAAATAGTACAGGTATTACATTAAACTCGGCAGTAAATGCAAAAAAGAATATCGACAAAGTAATTTCAACAACTTCGAATGGTTCAATGCCTAAATATTCAACTAAACTAAGCGATTGTAAAATCAACAAGTTTAAAGCTTGGAAGAATCAAAATTACAAATAGATTTTAAAACCCATTTAAAGAAATTATATAAACAAAAACTAGAATAATGAAGAAATTATCAATCGTTTTCGCATTTATATGCATAACACTACCTTTTTTATCGCAGGCACAAGACGATGTTTTTAGCATGCTCGATTCCATATCGAAACCCGAAACAGAATATGCAACAGCAACATTCAAATCATCCCGCATTATTTCGGGTCATTCGGTAGAACAGATGAAAGAAGGACAACTCGAATTTAGAATCTCACATCGATTTGGAACATTAAACTCTGGTTTTTACAATATGTATGGTCTTGATGCTGGAACCATTTTTTTAAGTACAGAATATGGTGTAAAAGATTGGTTAATGATTGGATTAGGACGCGCTAGTTTAGAAAAAACATTTAATGGATTCATAAAAACAACCTTGTTCCGTCAGGCTAAAGGTAAAAAACATTTCCCAGTAACGATTACCTACCTAGGAACTACATTCCTAAATTCATCAAAAGACGACCCTACCTTAAAAAATTATTTTTCTAATAGACTTGGCTATGTAAACCAACTATTAATTGCCAGAAAAGTAACCAATGCATTATCACTTCAATTAAGTCCAATCTATATCCACCGAAACTTAGTTCCAACAGTTTATGACCAAAACGATATATTTTCATGTGGAATTGGAGGACGTTATAAAATTACCAATAGAATAGCTTTTACTGCAGAATATTATTACGTTTTACGTTCGAAAGCTGCAGAAACAAAATACTATAATCCCCTATCATTCGGATTTGACATTGAAACTGGTGGACACGTATTTTCATTTATGCTCACAAATTCATTTGGTATGATTGAAAACCAATACATTGCAAACAATACTGGACGTTGGTCGAAAGGTGATATCCACTTTGGTTTTAACATTTCACGTTCATTTACACTTTACGGTAAGAAATAACAAAACACTTCGTCTATAATTCAAATAAATTAAATTTTAAAGGATATGAAAAAAGGAATTGTAAGTACATTTTTACTAATGACATTGTCGCTAGTAAGTTTTGGTCAAAAGTATTTAAGTAAAACTGGACATATTTGGTTTTACTCAAAAACACCTATGGAAACGGTTGAAGCTCACAACAACCAAGTAGCTTCGTTCATCGATGCATCGAAAGGAACTATAGCTTTTGAAGTATTAAATAAATCGTTCAAATTCGAACGTGCTTTGATGGAAGAACATTTCAATGAAAATTACATGGAATCGGAAAAATTTCCAAAAGCACAATTTAAAGGTCAAATAACAAACCTTAAAGACATCAATTTTAGCAAAGATGGTACTTACAATGCAATCATCGAAGGCGATTTAACCATTCATGGTGTTACCAAACACATTATTCAAAAAGGAACAATTGAAATTTCGAAAGGTAAAGTTATTGCTAAATCGAAATTTGGAGTAAAACCAGACGATTACAATATTCAAATTCCAAGTCTTGTAAAAGATAAAATTGCAAATCCGCTTGATGTTACCATTGATATTACTTATGATTTAATGAAATAATAGTTATGAAAAAGAAGATTTTAATAATTCTTGGTATTGCTGCTGTACTTGGTTTCATCGGTTTGGCAATTGGTTTAAAAATGTACTTCAAAAAAACCAAAGATTTTGCAACTGCTGATGCCGATTTTAAAGTAACCGCAAAGCAAATTTTCGATGAATATAGCAAAGATGAAAATACATCGAATGCAAAATATGTGGTAAAAGACAAAACCATTGAAATATCAGGAACAATTCAAACAGTTACCGATAATAGCGATAGTACAAAAACGATTGTACTTTCAGTAGGTTCGCCCGATGGTGATGTTAGTTGTACGCTTACAAAAGAAGAATCGACAAAAGCAAAAGTTACAGCAAATAGTGCCGTTGTTTTAAAAGGTCAATGCACTGGCCTTCAAGAATTAATTTCGAAAGAGGTTATTATGATTCGCTGTGCTGTAGTTCAGTAAAGAATAAGAATATAATAGAAAACGCCCCAATTTTAAATGTAGAATTGGGGCGTTTTGTTTTTAGTAATTTCAGGTAATTCATTTGATTGAAACGTGCGAGGTTTTGAAAACCTCGCACGTTTGTTCGACTACTTTTTATTATTTTGGATCGAATGGATTCACAATATTTACCGAACCCTTATTATGGTTAAACACCCCATTGACGGTTAGAGATGAAACCTTATTACAAAGTTCTATAACACCCTCTTTACCCGTTGTTGCATCAGCATTTAAAGTAAGAGTACCACCACTATTTACAACAATGCTTGCCATTGAAACTTTTCCTCCTTGAATTATAAGGCTTGAGTTTGCTTCGATAGTAAGTTTACGACCTGCCTGCATTTTTATACTACCTGCTGAACCGAGTGTAAGAGTACTGTTATTTTTAATAACTAAATCGCCACAGATTAAATGTTCTTCATTCCATGGTTTAGTCGTTGAAACTGTTTCTGTAGTAATAGTTATTGGTACAAATGTTTTAGGTTGTCCAAATTCATCAATTTCACCTATATTTGCATTCCAGTCATCGCCATCTTCAATATCTGATGCACATGAAGGACAAGTTGCTGGTTTTTCACCGATACCCCAATTGAAATAACCATCACCATCCATATCAACACATACTCTATCACTTTCGGTATAATTTGAAGTAAAAGGTATACCAAATTGTGAATTTTCATTTTGATCTTGAAAAATCGCATATTTAGAATTTATTACTATAGGATTAATATCGGCAGATTCCGTAGTTCTTAAAAACCCTCCTTTTTCTACAATAATACTACCACATGATATACTACCATGTAAATTAAAATCGTCACCAGCAATTGAAACAGTAGATCCGCTCTTAACTATAAATTTAGCCGTAGGTTGCATTGAAACTTTCCCCTTTATCATCAAACCTCTACCTGTAACTATCACATCTCCAGCAATTATCGTATCAGTTTCCCACTTATTGTAATTAGAATTTCCAGTTAAGGTGATCGTTGGAATTGGTAATGGTGTTATTTTAGCACCATCGGGTCCTATTGAATTATCATTATCATCAAAATCTTGATTTACTGGAGTTATGGGAACAGTAGGACATGCAGAGTAATTTGTATACTTATAATATCCATCTCTATCTATATCATAACACTCTGGCAGTTTCTCTGTTTTTTTAATGTTAGCACCACGAATATAAGTAAATTCGTATAAATCATCCCTAGCATATTCAGTAAAATCTTCGTAATGACGTTCAGACGGCACACTATTTTTTACGATCCATTTAATATTATTATCTATATCAACCTTCCAACCAATCAAGCAAGTTGAATGTGTATGTGTTCCAACATTAATTGGACCAGTTTTTATAAGTTTTTTAAATAAAAAAAAAGCATTTTCATTTGTTGTTAAATTAATATAACTGTTTACACTAGAAATTTTTTCTGAAAATACTTTTACCAATTCTTTATCATTACAATTACTATATGCTTGTGTTGCAACTGAACATTGTTCTTGAAAAGGTTGCACATATGGATAACAGCTTTCTTTCATTAAACCATCTTTTGTTAGTGCTTCTATTGGAAAAACAAAGCCTTCACCATCGCAAATTGAAGGTTTATACACATAACTACATACTGCTAATGCTTTTTCCGATAAATCATAATCAATATGACGATTATAATAGAGATTCATATCATTTTCTACCATTGCTACTGCTCCAAAAAGGTGACAGGTGCCACACCATAACCGAGTACCCATATCATCAACCTTAGTATCCCAAAATTGATCTCTATTTTGATTTATCCAACCAAAAGACCCATCGTGAGCATTGTAGTATGGCGATTCTTTGTTTGTTGCTCCATGACGAGTACGCCAGTCAAAACTAATTTCTGAATTTGACTTCAAACCCGATGTAGAAATAGACGTAGTTAATGGTTGCGAAAGTGGTGGAAAATCGAGAGGACCAGTAGCCCAATGCTCATCACTGTAATTATTATAATTGTCGCTTCCGAACCCAAATACATTGCGTTTTATAGCATAAGGAAGGTAACTGTTTGTACTAGGACTAACAGTCCAGACATAGCCCAATTGCGTAAGACGAGTATTCATTGTTGCAATACGGGCATCTATTTTGGTTTTATAGTATGCGGCTGTTAGTAATTTTATTTGGTCAACCGTATTTGTAGTAACAGTTGTAGTATACTGAATGGAGCTAAGCGTTACGGTAGCTGATTTTGCAATAATTAAAATTGACGTGGGCTTTATATTTTTCAAATACATAGTTTCATCGGTATAATTGAGAAAAATCATACTATTGCCACTCATTGAAAAAAGATGACCTTCGTACAATAAATATTCGTTTAAGTTATTATCTACTAAAATAAGCCTAACAATACCTGTATCATTTTGTAATGTTGCACGTCCTGTAATAGTTAACGACGAAATAGAATTAATACTACCGAAAGGACTAATACTGGTAGAAGATGTGTAGTTTTGGTCAAGCGTAATGGTTTGAGCTGAGATATTCAAACACATTAAGAAAAAAAGAGAATATATAATTGATTTCATAGTTCGTATATCATCTATTGTTTAAGTAATTGTTTTATAATTATTCTATCATCAACTATAATCCTAACCAAATACAATCCTGATAGTAACGTAGAAATTGATATATATTCATTAGCTTCTACTTCCTTTTTCAAAACTAAAGTACCGTCATTTGAATATATTTCAATAATCGATTGTTTATTAATATCGATAGAAAAGCTTGTTGTAGCAGGATTAGGAAAAACAGTACACTTATCAAAAGGCACAACATCTACTACTAAAGGATTAAACTCTACTATATTTTTAAATGCGTTCCATTGATTAGCAGAACGATATGCACTTTTAGAACCATTTGGGACATATAAAATACAATTATTGGTATCTACAGCAGCAAAAACATATTTACTTAATGATAATGGAACAGGAATAGAGGAATTGACTATTATTGATTTAAAACCATCACATTTACAGAAAGCAGCTGAACCTATATATGAAACTGTAGCAGGAATCATAATATTTTTTAATGCATGACAATTACTAAAAGCATCAGAACCAATTTCGACAATATTAGGAGGTAAAAGAACAGAAGAAAGAACATAATTATCTGATGGACCATCGAGAGTACAAAACGCATGCCATGGAATTATATTTGCTGGAAAGGTTTCCAAACCACTAATTTCAGAAATCATACCATAATATTCAGCAATTGAAACAGCACTCATATCTAAAACTGATAGAACAGACATATAATCGCGCATGAATTTAAAATCTCGAGCATCAATTGTACCCGTTAATGTTAAGTTGGTTACTGTAGTTCGTTCATTTAATGATATAAGTACCGATAATGAACCGGCAATTTTTACATTTACTATTTTTGAAACCTGTGCGTTTATTGCTAATGCGAATAAACAGCTAATCGTTAGAAGTATAATTTTTTTCATTTTATTGCTTTATAAATGTTTTTAAAATTTGTTCTTTTCCCGTTTTTATCATTATATAATACAAACCTATCGGTAAGCTGTTTACTCCTATTGTTTTTTCATCAATTACAAAGTCTTTCAAAACAAAAGTCCCATCCATTGAATAAATAAGAAAAGTAGCTTCTTGATCTGTTTTAATCGTAATTTTTTCGGTTACAAGGTTAGGATAAATACATATATTACTAGTATTTACAGTAGAATAAACTTTATTTGTATCAAACTCTATTATATTTTGAAAGTCTTTCCATTGTTCCGCTGATTGATATAAATTTTTTGAACCTATTGGAACATATAATGTACAAGTAGTTTTGTTAATCTTTGAAAATACAAAAGAATTTGTATTAAGAGGTACTGGCTGTTTTGAATATGAATAAAGAGTATATAAATTATTCAAATCGCTAAAAGCATGATCGCCAAATGAGGTTACAGATGATGGTATTTTAATTGAAGTTAAATTTGTGCAATAACCAAAAGCATCATTAGCAATTTTTGTTACAGAGTTTCCTATGGTAAGTGAAGCAATACTACTTTCATTAAAAGCATAGCTACCAATTAATTTTACAGTATTGGGAATACAAACAGATTGTAAATTACTGCAATCATTAAATGCACCACTTCCAATTGTTAAAACTGACGATGGTTCCGAAAAATTTAATATTGCCAGACCTTGGCAATCATCAAAAGCATCTGATTCTATCGAAGTGACCAATGATGGAATAGTAATAGAATCTAAATTAGAACATAATTTAAAAGCAGATTCTCCAATTGCTGTAATAGATAATGGCAAATTAATTGCTTTCAAACCATTTCCTGTAAAAGAAAGATTATCTGGATTGTAAAAGGAAAATTCTGGCAGTACATTTTCGGGATATTCTTTAGAGTTTATAGAATCGAAACATGCAGCAATATTGGTACTTTTTATATCCAATATTTTTAAAGTTGTCATACTATCGCGCATGGTTTTAAAATCGCTAGCATCAATCGTTCCCGTTAAAGTTAAGTTTGTTACGGTTGTCCTTTCAGTTTTCGACAAGTATTTATATAATGTTCCTGCTGTAGGAATATCGATAGTTTTTGATACTTGGGCATTTGCAAATAGTGCTATGCAGACACTTGCTAGGAGGAAAATAGTTTTTTTCATATTGTATATTTTATTCTGTTAAAACCATTGTTTTAGTATCAATCAAATTGCCATCGGCTATTAAAGCATAGTGGTACATGCCTGCCGTAAGTTGGCTTGCATTAATTTGCACCGAAGTATTGCCACGTTCTGTTACAGTAAAGCATTTTAGTTGACGGCCAGTAAGGTCGTATATACAAACTAAAGCATTGACTATTGTTTGAGGTAATTCAAGTTTTATGGTAGTACTTTGTTTAAAGGGGTTTGGGCTGTTTTGGTACAGAACGGCTGTTGTAGTTTGTGTTGTTAAAATATCGGAATTGTCGTTTTCAATATTCGATTTTGTTTTTGAACCTGATGATTTGCAACAAGAATTGATTGTTTGTTGTAATGATGAAATTTCATCATCCATTGTATTCAGTTGTTTATTATATTTAGATATCGTATTCGCTTGATCTGCAATAATTGTTTTCAAACTATCGAAACTCGATTGTTGTTCTTTAATCGATTCTATTATAAAAGGGATTAATTCGATATAATTAATAGCTTTTGAGCCATCACGATTAGTACCAATTAATTCGGGTAAAATAGTTTCAACGTCTTGTGCTATTAGCCCAAAATGCTGTCCTTTATATGTTT
>Ga0302286_10001476_pt1 | contig 17474 bp, 10 predicted proteins | sample III_Fen_E2_3_FD_198765 | JGI IMG/M metagenome (GOLD analysis project Ga0302286, IMG submission 198765) | Peat permafrost microbial communities from Stordalen Mire near Abisko, Sweden - III_Fen_E2_3 | ecosystem: Environmental > Terrestrial > Soil > Wetlands > Permafrost | place: Sweden: Abisko...
ACTGAATAGAGTACCACACTACGGATGTGGGGGTTACAGGTTTGAATCCTGTCGCGGTCACAAGAAAAAGCCTCAATAAACAAAAGTTTATTGAGGCTTTTTCTTGTGGTATGTGTTAGGGAATGATATTTACATTGATCCAAAATTTATTTGAGTGGGGAAAATGTGGTGAAAACTAAGAAATGAAAAAACCCTAACTGATTAAAAATCAATTAGGGTTTTACTTTGAAAGTACCCAGAGCCGAACTACCTATGTAGTATTTGTTTACTTTTAATTACATTTATATTCATTGTATATCAGCTATTTAAGTCTTTGTAATTTTTACTTGAATGTAATTAAATGCAATCAAAAGTAGAAAATGTTTCAGTAATGTTTCAGTAAACGAAAGTTATTTTGTATATTTGTATTCATTCTAATGCGTACAATTATGGCAACAACTTTTAATTTAGAGTTAAATAATAAACCTACTCGCAAAGGTACATATAATATTTTACTTAGAATAACTCAAGATAGGAAGCATAAAAGAATCAATACTTCCATTGAGCTTAAAAGCCCAAAAGACTACAACCCTAAAGCAAAACAAGGCAATTGGATTCGAACGTCAGAACCTAATCACAAAGTTTGGAATGCTGTTCTCTCAGCAGAAATTGAAAACGCTAAAATCACATACCGAGATTTAAGAGAGCAGGGTTTAGCTACCAAAGAAAACATTAAAAGTACCATTAAAGAAGTCGAAATTTCGCCCTCGTTTCTGGCTTATGCTAAGCAAAGAACTTCGGACATTTTAAACGAAGGCGGTCACCGGAATTACAAAAAATACAATGGATTTTGTAATAAGCTGGAAGGCTTTCTGAAATCCAACAGAAAGAAAGATTTGCTTTTTGTTGAAGTTACTACCTCTTTTCTGTCTAAATTTGAAGCATACCTTCACTCACTCAAAAACGAAAGAAATCCCGAAGCCGTATTACACCCCAATACCATTGCAATTAATTTGAATATCTTCAAATCAATTGTCAATCGAGCCATTGAAATTGACAGGTTTATTAAGCCGGAACAAAATCCATTTTTAGGATATAAATACGATAGAGAAGTAAGCACCACTAAAGAAAAACTCAACGAAGCCGAAATAAAGCTAATTGAAGAGCTTGATCTGAAAGAAAATAGTCTGATTTGGCATTGTCGGAATTACTTCTTATTTTCGTTTTATTTAGCAGGTATCAGAGCCGGTGACCTTATTCAACTTCGTTGGTGCAATATCACTTCCGAAGGTCGTTTGGAATATCGTATGGCTAAAACAAAAAAAGACCGCAGCATATTTTTACATGATAAAGCCCGGGATATTTTGCAACATTATTATAATGAAAATTGCAAGCCAACTCATTATATTTTTCCTTTACTCGATAGTAGTGCTGAATATGCCAAAGCTATTACGCCAGAACAAAGGGCAACACTTCCACCGGATATGATTATGAAACTAAATGATATTGTAGGAGCAAAAAACGCCTTACTTAATAAGTATCTGAATAAAATTGCCGGAGAAGCTAAGATTTCAAAGCATATTTCCATGCACATTGCTCGTCATAGTTTCGCTAAAATTGCCAAAGATAATAAGGTGGATAATAATCACCTCAAAAACCTTTTGGGCCATTCAAACATAAAGATTACTGAAGCATATATGGGTAACTTTGAAACAGCCGAAACAGATTCAGTAATGGCTTCAATTTTCAAGAAGAAAGAAGATCCTAAAGAAAAAGCTCAAAAGCTATTAAGCAAGATGTCAGATGAGCAAATTGAAGCATTCATAAAATCCGTATCAATATAAATATCATTATATCAACTGTATATACGCTAAATCAACCTCAATGAATAAAATAAACTCTTTATTAAAATTCACCGAATGTTTTGGGTTAGACCCGAAATTCATTAATGCCGAAAAATCAGCAGAATCATACTATATTGAAAAAGGTATTGATGTCGAAGCTTTTAAAACACTAATGATAAAAAATGACTTGGGCGAGTACACAATTATTTTATTGTGTTATATTACTGAGGTCTATTTTTCTGCAAAAGTTAAGGAATATGTCCAAAAACATACAGTAAAAACTAAAGAAGCAGAAAAGAAACGAAATCACGAAATTGAACTTACTCAATCACTTCAATTTCTACTTTCAAAAAACGATGGCGAATGCACTTCTCTTACATTCCATAAGTCCAGAAAAAGCCACACTATGTCTAATCAATTAATTTTAAAATCTATTGTTGATAATTTAATTCTTGAATTTAAGAGTAATGATTATGACAAGGTGGAGCTTACTTACGACGAAGCTAAAGTAATGATGGCAACAAATGATGAATGGGCAAAAGGGCTTTTCTGTGAAGTTAATTTGGGCTCTGTCAATGAACCCAATATTGTAGAAGTTGAATTCACAGAAGCAATAGAAGATTTTGCTAGCTCTACGACAAAAGAAGTTGAGATTGACGTGGATTTTCTATCGAAAAAACTTGAAATACTCACTAAAAATAGCACTAAAAAAGGGGCTAAGATTACAAATTATCGCATTGCTTCACTTTGTAATGATTTATCTTTTTTAAAAAGAATTGATAGATATCTGTTGAACGATGAAATTGAATACTTAGAGAATGTTAAATTGATTAATAATGACTGCCGTTTTATACATGATTGTTTGGTATTTTTCAAAATAATAGAAGATAAATCAAAAACGCTCACAAAATCATTGCCTGAAAATTATATTCGAGCATTGCTAAAACAAAAGAAACAGGATGAGTTTGACGATGATATAAATCGTGCTAAAAACAAGCGAATAAATGATTTAAGAAATTCTAAAGTATTTTAATCGTCTTGAAATAAATTACCTCGTTTCATTGCCCTATTATATTTCAAAACTGAAATATAATAGGGTTTTCTTTTGCCCTAATTTATTTCAAAAATGGAATAAATTAGGGCTTTAATCTATATAATTATATTTCATATAAAGCTGATTATGTGTTACTTATATTCATTTACTTTGCAAAAGTTATTTGAAACAAATTTAAATCAATAAATAATTCAACGCTCATGCAAACAAACGAAACCAGCCTCCAAATGGCAGTAGTACCACAAAGCTTCCTCAATAAAATGGAAGAGAAAATGGAAAACCTTGAAAATATCCTTCGGGATAAAAGTGAACAGGAAATCAATTCGCAATGGATTGAATCAGTAAAAATTCCAAAACTTCTTGGCATTAGTCAAAAGACATGGCAAACTTATCGCGATAAACGGCTCATTCCGTTTAGCCAAATTGGCTCAAAAATATTTGTCAAAAGAGCCGACCTCGAAAAGTTTATGGAATCACATTACATTGAATCAAAATAGGAGGAAGCAAAAATGAACAACATTCCAAACGACTACAAAACACACCTCGACAAAATTGTCGCAGACTTTTACAAGAAGTTTGACGAAGAAGATAAAAAACGAGAATCAAAAAAGGTTATTGACCAGAATTACGAAAAAATTGAAAAGAGACTAACAGAACTCATAAAGAAACTTGACAAAAGATTAGTTCAGGAATCAATCCAACTACTTGATAATTCTCAATTCATGGATTTAATGGGCGTGAGTGTTAAAACAGCCCAAAATTGGAGAGACGCAAAATTGGTGAGTTTTTCTCAAATCGGAAGTAAAATATACTACAAAGTTGCTGATATTCAGGAATTATTAGACAAAAACTATCGTAAATCTACAATAATATGAAAGAGGAATTAGATGAAAACGATGAACAAAAAAAAGAAAGCCCCCAGGACTCTGACAAGTCCTTGGGAGCTGATAATATACTCAACAACAAAAATACCGATTTTATTAAAACCATGAAAATGGATATTGAGTGCAATAAAATTAAATCCAGTATAATGAACTCCGAACCAACTCTTCCCCACAAAGAAATTTTGACAGAGCTTTTAAATCAAGTCGATCTAATTGACTTTGATTTACTCGCATTCCCTCAGAAAAAGAAGATAAAAAAACGCATTGAAGAAATTGAAAACATAATTTCAAACGAAGATGGTTCAATTAACGCAGAAGAAAAAGACTCAAAGTTAAGTATAGAACTAAAAAAGCTAACAAAAGAAATGGAAAAAATGAAAGTTAATCAGAAACACCACTTAATACTTTCCGTTGAGAATATAATGGAAGTGGCAAAGAAAAACAATTGGGGTTTATGTAAAAACTTAAATTTCATATACCTATACAATGGGGCTTACTGGTCAGAAATCGACAAAAACGAATTTCAATCTTTCTTAGGCAATGCCTCCGAAAAAATTGGTGTAACAAAATACACAGCACGTTTTTTTCAGTTTCGGGAGCAGCTGTTCAAACAGTTCCTTTCTTCCTCATATCTTTCTACACCAATAGTTTCAAACGATATTGTAAAAATTAATCTATTAAATGGCACATTTGAAATAACTCCCACCGGTGCAAAACTAAAGAAATTCAACCGGAAAGACTTTATGACATATCAATTGCCTTTTGCTTATGATCCAAAGGCAACAGCACCAATATTTCAAGCGTACTTAGATAAAGTTCTACCCGATAAGAATCTACAATATATATTAGCTGAGTTCCTGGGCTTTGTCTTTATGAAAAATGGCAATAGTAGTATCAAGATTGAAAAAACATTAATGTTGTACGGTGGTGGTGCAAACGGTAAAAGTGTATTCTTTCAAGTGATTAATGCTTTATTAGGCAGCGAGAACGTAAGTTCATATTCATTACAAAGTCTGACCAATGAAAACGGATATTACAGGGCAAAAATTGCTAATAAATTAGTCAATTATGCCAGCGAAATAAGTGGAACACTCGAAACAGCAACTTTCAAACAAATAGTTTCTGGCGAACCTCTCGAAGCAAGGCTTCCTTATGGCGACCCTTTCACACTAACTCAATATGCCAAACTCATTTTCAATGCCAATAAATTACCAAGAGATGTTGAACATACAAACGCATATTTCCGCAGGTTCTTAATAATTCCTTTTGATGTCACCATTCCCGAAGAAGAACAAGACAAAGAACTACATACCAAAATTATCAACGCTGAACTTTCAGGGGTTTTCAATTGGGTACTCGAAGGCTTAAATCGATTATTGGAACAAAAAAACTTCACTCACTCTGATGTAGTACAAAAAGCTAGGGAGGATTACGAATTGAAATCTGACAGTGTAAGAGTTTTTATGGACGATATGGAATACAAAAAAAGCGCAACAGAACATGTCCTTCGTAAAGAAATTTACAGAGATTACAGAAACTATTGTATGGAGGAAGGATTTAAAGCAGTAAACAACACCAATTTCATTGAAAGGCTTGAAGCTTTCGGCTGTCAAATTGAAAAGAAAAATGTCGGTAATGTGGTTTATCTGACACGTAAGGTTGAATTATTGTAAAATAAATGTTTATCAAATCAATTCACGGTTTGCACTTTTTGCACAAAGCAAATACAAAGCAAAGTGAAAATCGTGCAAAAAGTGAAGCCAAAACAAAATAATTATTTTTTGCATTACTATGTACGCTCTACCATATCTACAAAAATATAAAGGTAAAGCTACCCGACACACATGCCCCCAATGTGAAGTAAAAGAATGCTTCACACTTTATTTCGATGGCAATACACACCAGCCAATAAACAAAAGAGTTGGCAAGTGCAATCGTGAATCTAAGTGCGGTTATCATTACACCCCGAAACAATTCTTCATTGATAATCCAGATTTAAATGAAACCACAAGACAAGCTTGTGATCTTCATTACTCAAAACCATTTGTTGCAAGGCAACAAACTGTTGTACCTATCGGCACCATTCCATTCACTTTTGTCGAACGTTCTGCAAGCTACAAAAGCAATTTCGTTCGTTTCCTTTGCGAAATACTGTCCAATGAACAGATGCAAGCAATCGGAGAAAAATACGCCTTAGGAGCAACCAAAAATCAGGAAGTTATCTTTTGGCAAATCGACATTACAGGCAAAGTTCGTACAGGGAAGATTATGCAATACAACCCTGAAACTGGTCACAGGATTAAACATGAATCAGGCGCAATCGATTGGGTACACAATAAACTCAAAAAATCAGGCACATTGCCCAAAGATTATAATCTTCAGCAATGTTTTTTCGGAGAACACCTTCTGGGCTTACACCCTGAAGCCACAGTTTGTATTGTAGAAAGCGAAAAATCAGCTCTTATTTCGGCAGCCATTTTCCCCGATGAAATTTGGCTTGCCTCAGGTGGAATTAATGGACTACAAGAAGAAAAATACAAAGTATTAGAAAATCGAACTGTAATACTTTACCCAGACTTAAAGGCCTTTGAGAAATGGAATGAGAAAGCACAAATGCTAAATTCTCTTTTCCCCTCTCCACTTGGAGAGGGGTCAGGGGTGAGGTGTTCAGTGTCTACTCTCTTAGAGGATATTGCCACACTCCAAGCAAAAGCGAAAGGGTTGGATGTTGCTGACTTTATGATTAAACAGCTCAAGAATATACAACCCGACAAAACACCTGAGAAATCACTAATTCAAAGTCGTTTCTCTCCCGAACTTCAATCAATGATTGAAGAAAAACCTGCACTTATGCTTTTACTTGACAGATTAGAACTAATTGAAGTGTAATATTTTTCTCTTTGTCATAAATTGTCAAAACTAAACAGTATTTTTGTAATTCGTCAACTATAACCGATTAAATCATTCTATTAGTTCGCATATATAGGATGTTTTGTACCATGCTAAAAAAATATATATAAAATAAATGTAATAGAAACTATAGATTGCCAACGTTACGCTTGAGTAATAGGACAATCGAGAATAATGAGACTTATGAATAAAGAAAAGTATTTACAAATCTTTAATTATTTGCTTGAGTTTTCAAAACTTAGAAGCAAATCAGTAAAAGATATTCAAAATTCATCAAATTATCTTGATATTGTTTGGTTATCAAGTATTCCTGTAAATGATAAAATAGATTGTGTTACTCAAGAAAATTTTTCAAATGAAGCCAATTGTTGGTTAAAAGTTTCAAAACCCATAGAACCAGAGAAAACTATATTTCCAAAACTACCTCAGGTTCTTGAAAAGTGGATAGTTCCGGAAACATTACTTAATAAGGATGAATTACCCGAGTTATTATTCGAGATTGAGATTGAAGGCAGTGTTCAAAAAATTGAAGATTATCCTGAAATCAAAAAGAGATTTGAAGAATACTGTGAGAACAAATGGTTTAAGGACTCAGATAATTATTGGAAAGAAAAGGAAATATATGACCAGAAATATAAAGTATATGAACAAGTAAATTCAGTTTACAAAAAGCTTTTTTCTATATACAATAAATCTCAACAATTTGGAGAAGAATACGAACTTATTATTGCCGTAGGATTAATGCATTTTAAAGAAAGTGATGAAACCCCTTTAATATGTAGACATATTCTTTCAGCAAAGACTGAAATTCAATTTGAATATTCAAAAAGAGATTCAAGTATCATTCTAAGCCAAAGTTTAGATAATGGGTTAGTCATTGAAACCGATGCAATTATAGATTTGGTTAACCAATTCGATTCAAATGATATTATTGAAGCAGAAAAACAAGCCAAAGAATTAATTAGAGTGAAAGAATTAGTTAATCCTTTTGAAAATGATATACATGAAGTGTTACAGCTTTTGGCGGACAGGATAAAGCCTGGAGATGGGAAATACAGGGAAGACCTTTCTAAAAATAAAGAAGTTCCAACAAAAGAAACGGTTTTTTATGCACCAGCTTTAATTCTTAGAAAACGAGATACAAGAAGTTATACTTCAATGTATGAAAAAATAATTGAAGAAATAAAAGCAACACCTGAACTTCAAATACCAACATTAGATGATTTAGTTGGCGACGAAAACAAAATTGAATCTTATATTTCAAATTCTCAAATTTATAACTCAGAACTTAATACTGATGACACTATATATTTTCCAAATAAATTCAATGATGAACAAATTGCAATTATAAAAAAAGCCAGATATAATAATAAAGTATTGGTTCAAGGTCCTCCGGGTACAGGAAAGTCGCACACAATAGCCAATCTTATTTGTCACTTATTGGCTAATGGGAAAAAAGTTCTTGTTACAGCATATACCAAACGTGCCTTAGAAGTTCTTAGAGATAAATTGCCTGATGAGTTTAAAAACTTAACTGTAAACCTTTTGAGTGAAGATTCTTCTTCAATACGTGATTTAGAAACAAGTATAAATACAATTAATGATAAATTATCGGACACAGACATAGATGATCTAAAAAATGAAATTGAAGAACTAAAAATAGAATTATCAAGATTAAAGGAAGAAAGGGCGTTCAATACAAACGAACTTCTTAAGATAAAAGAACAATTAACACGAAGATTTAGTATTAATTCGCAATATCATGGTACTTTAACAGAAATTGGGGCACTATTAGATTTAAACAGAATAAGATTTAACTGGTACAAAGATGATTTTGATAACTATGAAGATGTTGAAATCATTGAGAAATTAAAATCATACATTTCCAAGTTTAATCTTTACTCACAAACCGATGAAGCGATTTATAATTATCAATTGCCAGAAAGTCAAAAATTATTAGGAATTGATTCGTTTCAAGATTTCAAAAATACGCATCAGAGAGTTAATCAAATCAACCTTACAGAAGGAAATTGCAACCTAATTAAAGCGAATAATTTAGAAGAGGTTAAAAACTTACTGAAAGAACTTTCTGCAATTCTAAAGAACGTAGAAATTGTTTTTTTGCCTCAGAAACAGGAAGTAATTGATGATGGATTAAGAAACAATAAGTCAAGATGGATTGAGAAAATTGAAAAATCCACATTAATTATAAATGAATTACAAAAAACAGATTTACGATATAAAGACAAAAATTTAGAGATAGTTTACCCAAAGAATAAATCATTAATATCTTTGAAGAATGATGCAAAAGTTCTTCTGGAATTCTTAAACTCTGGCAATGCTTTATCCGGTGTAGGTTTCAAAATTAAGAAGGCATTCTTACCAAATGAGATTAAAGAGAAACTATACTTTATTGAAAATGTTCTTGTCAATGGAAGCCCATGTGATACAAAGGAGGAGTTTGTAAATATTTTAGAAGATATTCAACTTAAACAAAATTTTATTGAGCTTAATGATATTTGGCAAACGGAGGAACAAGAGAAATCTTATGAAAAGTTGTTTAATCACTTTCAAAAACTTGTATCTCAAATACAACTATTGCTTAATAATATTGATGCTGCTTTTGATAAGATAAAAGCACTAAAGGTTATTTCAAATATAGAAATATCCGATTTTGATTCAGTAACCGTTTCAACATACTTAAATGATGTTGAAAATACAATGTCATTATTAAACCTGACAAATTACGAACAAAAAAGAAATGAATTAACCGAAATACTTGCACAACAAAATATTCATCCAATTGGAAAAGAAATTTCACAAGCAATAGTTGACCTTGATGTTTCGAAATACAAATCATTGATTGATAGGCTGGAAGATTTACATGGAGTATTTAAAGAATACAGCAACTATAAACATACTGAAGAAGAATTAAAAAATTATTTTCCAAATCTAATTGAAAAAATTTCTGAAGGTAGGTTCTCTGAAAATGAAATACCTGAATTACAACTTGCATTATTTTTTAAAAATGCAGTAAATGAGGTAACAAGACTCCTAAGCAAAGATTTGGAATATGAACTAAAGGAAAAGCTTAAAAGTTATGATTCTAAAGAGGAAAGGTTGATTGCTCAACTTTCTGCTAAAAAATCTTGGGTATATGTTCTTGAAAACTTAAATAAGAATAGAAGCCTTAGACAACATTTAGAGGCATGGGTGCAGGCGGTAAAGAAAATTGGAAAAACAGGAAAGAGGGCATTAAAATTTAGAAAAATTGCTCAGGATGAAATGGAGTATTGTAAAACTACTGTACCTTGTTTGATAATGCCTTTGTATAAAGTTGCTGAAACAATTTGTCCTGAACAAGGTATTTTTGATTATGTTATTATTGATGAAGCAAGTCAAGTTGGACCTGATGCAATATTTTTACTTTATATATCAAAAAACATAATTATAGTTGGAGATGATAAGCAGATATCTCCCGAAAATGTTGGTGTTGATGCTGATATTATGACACCACATATTAATCGTTATTTAAAAGGCATTCCTTTCAAAGATTTTTATGGAACAGAATCTAGTTTTTTTGATCATGCAAAGAGATTTTGTGAAGGCACCATAGTTTTAAGGGAACATTTTAGGTGTATGCCTGAAATAATTGAATTTTCAAATAAGCTTTTTTATGCATCTGATGGGAAAGGGTTGTTCCCTTTAAAACAATATTCTGAAAATAGGTTAGAGCCATTGATGCATTATTATTGCCAAAACGGATTTGTAGAAGGGCAAGGTCCAAATATTCGCAATGAAAGGGAAGCGACAGCTATTGTAAATAAAATAAATGAAATTGTCAACGATGATAAATATAATGGTAAAAGTATAGGCGTTATTTGTTTACAAGGAAACTCTCAAAGTGCATTGATAGAAACTTTACTTATCAAACAAATTGAGGAGAAAAAATTTAAGGAAAGAAAGATAATTTGTGGAAATTCAGCAAGTTTCCAAGGAGATGAAAGAGATATAATTTTCTTAAGCCTTGTAACAGCTAGGGAGCACAAACGTAATGCATTAACTCGCCAGGAAGATGAAAGAAGATTTAATGTTGCAATGAGTAGAGCTATAGAACAAGTGTGGCTATTTCATTCAATTCTTCTTAATGATTTAGGTAATCGTAATGATTTGAGATATAAATTATTGGATCATTTTTACAATTATAAACCTTCTACTCCGTCAATTTCAACCCAGATAGAACGTACTATAGGAAATCAACCTTCACCATTTGATAGTTGGTTCGAAGTTGATATTTTTAATGACATTGTAAATAAAGGTCATAGAGTTATACCACAATACAAGGTTGCAGGAGGAAAATATCGAATTGATTTGGTTGCCATTTTCCCAGATGGCACTAAAATAGCAATCGAATGTGATGGTGATAAATGGCATGGTGCTGATAAATACCAAGACGATATGCTTCGTCAAAAAGTTTTAGAACGTTGTGGATGGCAATTCTTTAGAGTTAGAGGTGGAGAATATTACTCTAACAGGGAAAAAGCATTAGAACCATTATGGAAAATATTCAAAGAACACGATATTAAAACCATAAGTATTAAAATGGATTCATCAACGGAAAATCATGAGTTAATTGAAAATACAGAAGATGTTATTGACCAGCATAACATTGAAATTGAAGATGTAACTGAAGAAGAGTCAGATATTGAGTGGAAATCAAAAACTAACTTTAGAAGTTCAATAGAAAAACCTGGCTTCAGGTATGCACCTAATAATGAATTATGGTATAAAAAGAAAGAAGTTTCTAATGATCAAAATATTGAAAGTATAACTGTTGATGATAACCTAATTCAGCAAAGAGACGTATTATCAGACAATCCCGACAAGATTATTCGATACTTTAACTTATATGATTCTGGCATTTACATAATGTCTGAAAAAGATATAACAGATGCTAATTACATACTTCCGATAAAGTCCTCCCAGAAAAATGGTTATTTATTGCAATGCTATGAATCGGGGCATGTTAATAAAGTATATGTTTCAACCTTATTATCTCGTAAAATTGACAAGGAATATATGAATGGTTTAAACACCAAGGATATATTAAAAAATCTTACAATAATTGGAACGGAGGAGATTTTAGGAATATACTTCTATGAAAATGGCATAAAAAAGTTCAAGGCTCATTTAACTGAAAAGATTTCATGTCGTGAACAATTGCATTTACAAGGATATAAAGTTGCATACAATAATTTCTGCAATATTGAATATCATATACTTCCAGTTATAATCTATGACGAAATAAGCAGATTGGTGTTCCAAAATTTTAGTGCGAATGGAAAGCCAACTGAAAATTCTTACTATGCTTATGAATGGACAACAATAGAAAAGTATACACAAAAAGGAAGTCTAAAAATTGATACTATTCAATCAACAGATATTTTCAACACAATAAATTATTCGGACAGCTTAGTAGATAACCTTGAAGTGAAATTGAATAGCATTGTCAAAATAAATTATTTACACAATGACAAGCAATTGGATGTACAATTGGTTGAATATCATCACGACGGTATTGATAAAGAAAATGGAATTCAAAAAATAAAGATGGATACTCCCTTAGCAATATCAATGCTGGGGAAAAAACAAGGAGAAGAATTAAAAATTGGGACAACAGATACTTATGTGAAAATTTTAAGGATACTGAATTAATCCCTATTAGTCCCAGTTCGTACATTTGCAGTCAGTGGTTTCCAGTCCTAGTTACGCTTCGTTAAACTCGAACTATCCAGTAGAGTACAAACTTGTAACAAGAGGGGGCAGTAATAATATTTGAATAATAAACAATGGATCAGCCAAAACTTGAACGTCTATTACGTTTAATGAAATTGCTTACAGCAAATAATTCATTAACCGTTGACGAAATTGCAGCAAAGCTTTCAATTTCTCAACGTTCTGTTTATCGCTATATTGATACATTCAGGGAAGCAGGTTTTGTCATTAAGAAATTAGATAACTTTATAAAGCTCGATAAATCATCGCCTTATTTTAAAGACATAAGTGAATTAATTCACTTTACCGAAGAAGAAGCATTCATTCTCAAATCTGCAATTGAGAATATTGACGAAAACAACCTGCTCAAACAAAACCTCAAAAAGAAACTCTATACCGTTTACAACTACAACATACTTGCCGAAACCATTGTAAGTGGCAAAAACGGTCGGAATGTTCAGCAGTTGGTTGAAGCAATAGAAAACAAGCGCAAAGTAATACTTCGTAATTACTCTTCAGCTCACGGCAATGATATTCGCGACCGCCATGTGGAAGCCTACGCATTCACAACCAACTATGTACAGGTATGGTGTTATTGTCCAGAAGAAAACACAAACAAACTTTTCAAAGTATCTCGCATTGGTTCAGTGGAGGTATTACCAGAAAACTGGAAATACGAAGAAAATCACAAATCCGGTTGCATTGATATTTTTCGCATGAACAGCTGCGAAATTAAACACATTAAATTGAAACTTGGTCTGCGTTCCGCCAATTTACTTCTCGAAGAATTTCCACTTGCCACCAAACACCTCCAGAAACTACCAAATAATGAATGGCTACTCGATACAGATGTTTGCTCATTCGATGGCGTAGGTCGCTTTGTTATGGGGTTATTGGATGACATTGAAATAATTGATTCACCGGAATTTGAGAAACACATTATCGACCACTTAATAAAAATTCAAAATAAATTTTTATTGTCATAAGTTGTCAAAATACTGCCGTTACTTTGTGCTTTATTTATCTAACTAATAAATCTTTCTAAAAAGTAACAGTATGAAAACAACTATCAAACATTTCTTGACTAACGCAAGTCTGAGTAAAACGGGGACTTGTGCTGGAAATCGGGAGAGTCTGTAACTTCGCATTTTAATCAGTTGAAAATGGTACATGCCGATTTAATCTCGTGCATGATAAACATATAAATTAAACAAACAAATTTAAAATGCTATGAAAAAAACTTTATTATTAATGTTCTCTTCCTTAGTATTATTCGGATGTAGTAAAGAATTGACGGAGACGCCAATCGTTACATCAATCCAATTAAATAAAAGTGACCTAACGCTACAAATTGGAGAGTTATACGCTTTTAAAGTTACATATAAATCAGAAACAGCCAAACAGCCAGAATACACATGGTCAACGAGTAATCAAAGCGTGCTGTCAGTTGCATCTGATGGAGAAATTAAAGCTTTATCAGTCGGTGATGCAAAGCTGATTGTCAGAACTACCGATACGGGAATAGCTGATACCTGTAATGTCATTGTAAGCCCAATATTGGTAACATCTTTTACCCTTTCAAATCCTTCGTCCGAGTTGGAAGTAAATCAAACCATGACTATATCAGCAACCTATACACCGTCAACTGCGACCTATAAGAAATTGTTATTCGAAAGTTCCGATATAACCGTTGCTACTGTCAAAGACAGTATTATTACGGCAAAAGCAGCCGGCAATACAACGATTAAAGCAACAACCATGGATGGAAGCAACATTACACGGTCGTTCAATCTTGTAGTCAAAGAGATACCACTGACCATCAATGCAACCTCCATCAGCCTTGTATCAAACAAAACATTTTCTTTAGTTGTTTCTCCAAATGCTAATGGATGCACCTATGAATCTGAAAACAGTTATGTAGCCTCCGTTTCGTCCAATGGTCTGATTACGGGAAAAATAGTGGGTAAAACGATTATTCATGTAAAAAATGCAAACAAAAATTTAGATGCAACCTGTGAGGTTACGGTTACACCCCAATATGAACTATTCAGAGAACCATACCTCGGATTTGGAGCAACTCCCACCACTATCAAAGCGTACGAAAAAAGAGTATTAGCCAGAGAAACGACGACAACCCTCATGTATACCGGGGAAAATTCATATCTAACAGACGTACTCTATCTTTTTGAAAATTCAGTCAATACAGGTTCCAGTTGTCTTGTTCCCACCGTTTATTCAAGTCTTCTAGGTAGTTTTATTGGTGAAAGGTATGTTTATATTGGCACTACTTCCGATAACCTCAGAATGTATCTAAGCACAGATTCAAAAACCACAGTAGTATTAGGGCTGTATTCAATATACTATTGGATGGTAATATTTACACCAAACTCAACAGGCACGAAACTTTCGTCACCTCAGAGTTATAGCGTCTTGTTGAAAAATATGGCACCGATTGTAAAATCCATGAAAGTACGAATGCCGATACGATAAATCCCCTATTTGTCCCAGTCTGTATATTTTTTATTTTTTAAACTCCCAAAGGCAGCTTTCAGCATCTAATAAAGGGTATATCGGGTAGGACGAAGAAATATAGTAATGTAAAATAAGGCTAAAGAGACAGGCTAATTAAAGCTCTTCCCGTAGAGAATTTAGTTCAACTCATGCCTCTATCGTTAGCGGTAAGTCTAAAAAACCAAGAAAATAGCAAAACAACATGAGAACACTTTTAATGTACGTAGACAAATTTCCATTCCCAGACAAAAAGATTGTATATACTGACAATCACGAGAAAATAATGAAAAACTTACACAGTTTTCCTGATATTCTTGAAAAATTGGATGAAGATAAATTGACAGATAAACCACGACTTGTATTGGTATTTAATTGTTCAAACTATATTGTTTCATTGAATCTTGACTTGACTTTTAGACAAAAGTCATTTATGCACTTTTTCGACATGAATTTCAATCTTCCAAAATTATTTATGTTGAAACCTATAAGAAAGATATTTGACCCAAAAGAAATGCAAGCTATTGTGGATTATCAAAAGAAATTCAGAGATAACCCAGAAGTCGCAAACAGAGAAACTGTTACATTCACAACTGAAAATTCCTTTGAATTGCCTTCATAACTATTGAATATTTATTTGACTTTTCCAATATTTCGACTGGATAGATATTATCTGTAATTTGGTAATATACTTGGTCATAGTATATTCATAGTTTTTTACGGTGGTCAGTCATTTGTACAACCATAATCAAATATATAACCACCGATTGAAACTTTGCTAACCAATATAAGGTCGTAGGGGTTCGAGGTGTGGTCGGTTATTGTGTGCGAGCTTGTTTTCGCCAAGAAAGAAAGAGGCGAAAAACAAACAACGCCCCCAATCCGCCCACTTGTGCAGAAATCAAGGTTAGTTCGTTTATCAAGGTTTTGCCAAGTCGCTTCCAAATATAATGTGAATTACTATCGGCGGATTTTTTTAGCTTTCCCTTTTTGCCGAAGAAAGAAAACGGCAAAAAATCCTAAAATCTAAAAAAACCGAACACGGGTGCAATTAGGAAGTTTTTTAGCTATATATACATAACGCTTAGTTATATTCAAAGTCTTGGCGGTCGTCTGGGATGCACTTCACCACGCACTTTTATCAAAGCTAAAGCCTTGATAAAAAGTAAGCGTGGAGCCGTTGCACCCCAGCCACCCGCCAAATGAATAGCCTTAAATATAAGCTGACGTTATGTATAATAGCCCGCACGTTCGAGCAGTGTAGCAGTTCGAGGTTCAGCTAAAGAAACCTGAGAATAAAGCTTGCCCTTCGGCAGCCGTTTATTACCAGCCATTCCGTAAACTTCATGGCTGTATTACCACCGTCAATCATAAACTATCCTACAAAACCAATATAGGGAAAGCGGAAAGTATCTATTTCGCCAAACAATAGGCAGTAAGGCAAGACTAAAACAAGCATAGCTTGCGTTTAAAGCCGTTCCGGCAATATCGCCTATAAATGATATTGATAACCGAATAGCTTATCAAAACCATTTCTCAAATAGGCAGAGCGGAACACATATCTTATTTTTATTTTCCAAAACCGCAAGCGATGAATAGTTTTAAAAATAAAAATAAGAAATGTGACGAGTTGACTTTAATGCCCCGCAAAAGCCGTTCGGCAAAAATGGGTAAGTTTCTCAATGTGGTTTTTGCCGAACCGCTTTTGACCAATAGGGGACAGCGGAATACAAAAAATGAAAACCCCAGCCCCTTTTTATGAGGGGCATTTATCGCTTTTCATTATTTGTAATCGAGTTAGGCACTTCGTGCAATATAATGTGAATTACCACTGTCATATTTAAACTTCTACATAAAGAAAAGAGAAAAAGAAAGATAATATAAGATGGTTTACGCTTCGCGTGAAGAAAAAGAAAGAAGTGTTTACCTTTGGTTTTCTATGTAGTTCGATGTGTTTCTGGATATCTTTTTTTTTGTGTACTCCGAAGCGTTTTTAATATAGGTTTTTAAGGCATAAGTAGCTCCTAGTTGTCATAAAAATGAAAGTACTCTTTCCATAGACAATTCACACATAAGCCACACATAAGTCATACATAAGTCACCTCGTGTAATAAATAGCAAGGTATAACAGCACAAAAAAAGGGTGAACCATTTGGAACACCCTTCTCGTAAAAATAATCGTTTAAAGTCTTAGATAATCGCTTGAATTTTCAATGCGTGACCAGTATTAAACAAATAATAACCGGTACCAGCTTTTTGATAAAACTCAATTCCAATAGAATTAAGCACCGTTACATCTGCTGTAATTTCAGGGGAACCCGGAAGAGTACTTTCAATTACAGTTGGAGTCGTGATTTCAGCGTTTAAATCCAAATAATCAGAATAGGCAACAGTTGAAAGTTCGTTCAATGTTGGTTCGATTGGCTCATAAATGCCAGTAGTGGCGTTATAAGCAAAATCTGAAATTACCGAAACAGCATTAATTAATCTGAAATGAGTTGCACCAGCAGGAGCTATCAC
>Ga0302286_10001477_pt1 | contig 17466 bp, 13 predicted proteins | sample III_Fen_E2_3_FD_198765 | JGI IMG/M metagenome (GOLD analysis project Ga0302286, IMG submission 198765) | Peat permafrost microbial communities from Stordalen Mire near Abisko, Sweden - III_Fen_E2_3 | ecosystem: Environmental > Terrestrial > Soil > Wetlands > Permafrost | place: Sweden: Abisko...
CGTGGAGATTTCGCAGGCTACTGTCAGAAAGGTGCCGGGGCGCGGTATCTGCAAGGCGATTCTCTCTGCACTTTGGAAGCGAGGGATCTCCTCTGTTCCGCCAGAGGCGTTCCCGTACCTGATCGGCTCATACACTATGGACACAACCCGGCTGCGTGAGTTTCTCGGCCGAGATTACCCGCTAGTATTTCGTTATTCCGTCGAAGAAGCGCTGCGGGACTGTTTTGCGCAGTCAAGCTGAGCGTTACGTTGTTGGCAGCTCTCGGTGGTCGAGCTTACTTCTTGCCACGGTAAAGCCCGGAAATCCCAAACGTGTATGGCGTCCAGCTCACCTCGCGAAAGCCGACAGCGCGCATGCGTTGCAGCATTTCTTCGGGCGCTGGAAACCGCTGCACTGATCTTGGCAAGTACGCGTACGGTCCCTGCACTCCGGAGATGACCGTGCCGACCGCCGGCAAGACGTGCCGGAAATAGAACCGATACACTGTGCCGACGACTCCCTTAGGTTCGCCAAAATCGAGGATTCCGATCTCCCCACCGTCGGCCAGTACGCGGTACATTTCGCTGAGCCCACGGTCATAGTTGGCGAGGTTTCTAAATCCGAAAGCTGCGGTTACTAGGTCGAATTGCCCCGCCCCCACTGGCAAGTAGAGAGCATCCGCCTCGATCCATCGGACATTTCGCGACCTTGTTTTGGCTGCGGCCCTCACAAGCATGGCGTGCGAGAAGTCAGCGCCGACAAGGACTGCCGAGTTCCCGGTCATGCGGCAACGTAAGGCGAACGTCATGTCGCCGGTTCCGCAGCAAAGGTCAAACACTCTCGCTCTGGGCCGGGAGAGAATCGCATCGAACGCGCGTGCGGTGCGATTCCACCACATTCGGTCGATGTTCATCGACAGAACATGGTTAAGCAAATCGTACTTCGGCGCGATGGAGCTGAACATATCGCGCACGGCGACCGCCGCCTCATGTTCGTCGCCGGCACCCACGGGTGCGGCACCTACAACCCGCCCCTGGCCAGTCGCATCTGCGGAGCACTGCTGCTTGCCTCGTTCCGTGGTATCGGTCATGACCGCGAAAGCCTCGCAATCTCCGCGACGGCGCTAACTACGTTTGCCGCTGCAACGGAATTTACCACTTCCACGTTGCCCATCGACTTCGCCAAGATGAAGTGAGGCACGCCGCCAATCGTCTTCTTGTCGGACTGGAGCAACTTCAGTACTCGTTTTGCGCCGACGTCTACCACTGGCAGAGGACCATAGGCGAGTACGAGACCTTTGATTCGTTCCGCGACGGCTGGATCTGTCACGCCCATCTCCCTGCCAATTACAGCCGCAGCAATCATTCCCCAGCCAACCGCCTCGCCATGAAGAAAATGACGATACCTGGTGGCCGACTCCAGAGTGTGTCCAATCGTATGGCCGAAGTTCAGGATTCGTCTCTCGCCGCCTTCCCTTTCGTCGGCGGACACCACGTCGGCTTTCACCTTGATGCAATCGACAATCAACTGTTCCAGCAGCGCCACGTCGCGACGCAGAATCGCCTCCCGCTGCGATTCCATCAGGTCGAAGATCGCCGAATTCCGGATCACGCCGTACTTCATGGTTTCCAACAATCCCGAACGGTACTCGCGCTCAGGAAGGGTCGCCAGCACATCAGGGTCCGCCAGCACGGCCAACGGCTGATGAAACGTACCAATAAGGTTCTTCCCGGAAACCAGATTGACGCCCGTCTTGCCACCGATCGCCGAATCCACTTGTGCCACTAGCGTAGTTGGAATCTGCACAACCGGAATGCCCCGCATAAAAATCGACGCGAGGAACCCGGCGACATCTCCCACAACGCCCCCACCGAGCGCGAGGATCACGGAGTGGCGGTCTGCACCGGCGACGACCATCGCTGACGCGAGTTTTTCCAGTGTGCCCAACCGCTTCGCCACTTCGCCGTCGGGCATGGTCAGCACGATCGCCAGGCGTTCAGCTCGTGCAATTGAATCAGCCAACACCGCGCCCCAGAGCTCAAGGATTGGCTCCGTGGACAAGACGAAGACTTTCGAATGGCCCTGCAGGAGGCCGCGCAAGGATTCCCCAGCAGAGCGCAGGGATCCGCGCCCGACCAAAACTTCGTAGCTTCTTGATGCTGTATCAACCGGTATGCGAGTCAAACCTCTAGTCTAATCGAAGGCCTCGTTCGTGGGGGAATCTCGGTGCTTCCGCTTGCGGAGAACGCACTTGCACGGCGTAATAATGCCTTCCTAAAGGTGTTACCATCAGCCTTACGATGCAACTTGAGGCGCACCAAGATGCGGCCAACATGTCTATGAACGTCTTACCAGCCAAAACAGATTTCATCGTAGTAGGTGCGGGAATTGCGGGCCTGCGCGCATCAGTGGAACTCGCTGCCGCTGGCCGCGTGCTCTGCCTGGCTAAGCGCGAGGTGACCGAGTCAAACACGCAATACGCCCAGGGCGGCATCGCTGCCGCCTTAAGCGATGACGACGAAGTCAGCATTCATCTTGACGACACACTGAAGGCCGGCGATGGGCTCTGCAACGAAGCGGCGGCTCGCATCCTGGTTGAGGAAGGCCCAGCCCGCATCGAAGAGCTGATCGAATGGGGCACCGAATTTGACCGCACCGGCAGCAAGATCGCTTTCACGCGTGAGGGCGCCCACAGCCGCAATCGAGTACTGCATGCCCACGGCGACTCCACTGGTCGCGAGATTGGCCGCTCTCTGTATCTGAAGGCTCAGGCGATGAAGCAGATCGTCTTCCGTGAGTTCGAATTCACCACCGATCTGGTCGTGCGCGATGGGCGGGTCGTCGGCGTGCACGTTCTTGACGACCAGGGACGCCTGCATGAGGTCTGCGCTAGTTCCGTGCTGCTGGCCACCGGCGGACTGGGCCAGGTGTACAGCGACACGACGAATCCAGCCGTAGCCACAGGTGATGGCGTCGCGATGGCATTCCGTGCTGGTGCAAAAATCAGCGACATGGAGTTTGTGCAGTTCCATCCGACAGCACTCTTTCTGAAAAACGCACCGCGGTTCCTACTCTCTGAGGCATTGCGTGGCGAGGGTGCGTACCTTCGCAATCTGGAGTTACAGCGTTTCATGCACAAATACCACGAGATGGGAGAACTGGCTCCGCGCGACGTGGTCGCCCGCGCAATCGCTCACGAACTTGAGATCACGAAGAGGCCAGACGCGGCGGTTTATCTTGACCTGACACATCTGAATGCAGACAAGGTCCGCAAGCGCTTCCCCACAATTTACGCAACTTGCATGCAGTACAACATCGACATCGCTGAGGAACTGGTGCCCATTCGCCCTGCGGCGCACTACGCAATGGGCGGAGTGCGGACCGACTTGGACGGACGTGCTTCTCTTCCCGGCCTATACGCGGCGGGAGAGGTCGCCTGCACAGGTGTTCATGGTGCGAATCGGTTGGCGAGCAACTCCCTGCTCGAGGGCCTGGTTTACGGAGCGCGCGCCGCCCGCACGATGCAAAATGAATTACGCGCGCCTCAAACCCCATCACAGCAAACTGAGCCTATTTCGACCCAGCGGAATGTCAGCACCGTAGAGACTGAGAAACTGATCCAGAGAGTCCAGGCCACCATGTGGAAACACGTCGCTGTCGTGCGTGATGGTAAAGCGCTAAGAGAGACGCTGGCTGAACTGAACTCCATAGGCTCAGCTGCTGCACCGAGGCCCACAGACCGGCGAGCCCACGAAGCCGAAAATATTCTACAGACGGGGACACTTATCACTCGTTCTGCCATCGCCCGGGAAGAGAGTCGCGGCGCACACTACCGCCTGGACTTTCCGCTAAAGAACGACCAGAAATTCGACAGGCATTCCGTTATCGAGGGTGATGCGATTCGCTTTGAGTAGCGCTCCACGCAGACAGACTTCACGCGGTCGCCTTGTGTTTGGGCGGAAACAGAAGCGATAACACAACCGAAATCAGCAGTACACCAGCCACCACGCCCAGCGCCACGCCTATGGGTATGTGCATGTAGTGCGACGCCAACATCTTCACGCCAATAAAGATCAGGATGACCGAGAGTCCGTAGTGCAGAAGATGAAAGACTTCGATCATTCCTGCCAGCGCGAAATATAGCGAACGCAGTCCGAGTATCGCGAAGACATTGGACGTAAACACAATGAACGGCTCTCGGGTGACCGCCAGCACGGCCGGAATCGAGTCAGTGGCAAACAGTAGATCGGTCGTCTCAATCAGAACCAACACCACCGCCAGCGGCGTCGCATAGCGCAAACCGTTACGGACCACGACAAACTTATCGCCTTCAAATTCTTTGGTGACCCGGAACAGCTTCCGGAACCACCGAAGCACGATGTTGGCTTCGGGATTAATTTCCGCATCTGCCTGACGGAATAGCTTGATGCCGCTGTAAATCAGGATCGCGCCAAAAATGTAGATGATCCACGAGAACGCGTTCAGCAGCTTGATGCCAACCAAGATAAAGACAGCGCGCATGACAAGGGCGCCAATGACGCCCCATAGCAATACCCCGTGCTGCAACCTTCGAGGCACGGCAAAGAAGCGGAAAATTATCAGGAATACAAATAGATTATCAACACTGAGCGACTCTTCGATCACGTAGCCCGTCAGGAACTCAAGGGCGAGATCGGAGTTCTTGTGATGATAATTTCCCGTGATGGTATGGCCGAAGTAGTAAATCAAAACGGCAAAGGCGCCCGCGAGCGTAACCCAAACGATTGTCCATCCAATGGCCTCGCGAAACTCCACCACGTGCTTCTCGCGATGGAAGACACCCAAATCGAGCGCCAGCATCGCCAGAACAAAGACATTAAACAGAATCCAGAAAATCCAGTTTGTCGGCATCGGAGAGGGATCGAGTTTTCTATTCTATCTGCGAACTCGCGTAGTGTGCAGGCTAACCAGGCATTCAGTGCCGTTACCGCCGCTGCACGTCCGAAAATACTAGAATAGAAACTGCGGTTCGGTTTTCTTGGTGACCGGGCTCGGTCACCATGGGCCGCTATCACAATATTACGGTTTTATGGAAAGGACTACGAATGTCCAGGCTACCCGGCGTTTACGCCACATTCAACACCTCTGAAGGGACGATTGTTTGCCGTCTATTTGAGCAGGAAGCGCCCGTCACCGTGAATAACTTTATCGAACTCGCGGAGGGCACCCGCGAATGGACGGATCCACGTACCAACAAGAAGAGCAATGCGCCCCTGTACGACGGAACCATTTTTCATCGTGTCATTCCGCAGTTCATGGTTCAGGCTGGCGACCCGACGGGAACCGGGATGGGCGGCCCGGGATACAAGTTTCAGGATGAAACCAAGGGCTCGCCGCACCGGTTTGATAAAGCCGGCAAACTCGCGATGGCCAATTCTGGTCCCAACACTAACGGTTCTCAGATCTTTATTACCGTTGCTCCCACTGACTGGCTTACGGGCAATCACACCATCTTCGGAGAGGTAGTTGAAGGCCAAGACGTGGCCGACAAGATTACCGCGGTGCCCCGCAGCCGGCAGGACAAGCCGCTCACAGATGTCGCATTGAATTCGGTGAAAATCGAGCGAGTCTAAGGATTTTATGCTGGAAAGAATGAAGGCCGCGCATAGCGGCCTTTGTCTTTGCTTGGCTCTTCGCCGAGCACACGCTGAGCCCTCTACACTGGCGACATTACTGCAGTCCGATCAGTCTGCGCACAATCGCCATGTCAACTAGGCAACAAGTTCGTGATGCCGGTAGGCTAGGTATTTTTCTTCACAAGCCGACGAGCAGAAACACGCAGCGTTTGGCTCCATAGCTTTCTTTTCATCCCAGTAATTCAGGATGAAGATCGTATTCCTGATCGCCGTACCGGGTTTGCCCAGCTCGATCACCAGGCACCATCCTTGAGGCCCGCCCTCTCGCTTACCGCAACCACTGCACAAAAAGTCCATGTTAGGAGCCCCCTTTCCAACGAGGTTCAATGTCAAGTTCATGCTAGTTCTGCTTTCCTGGCTTGTCAGTGACCTGTGACATAAATCAATGCCAATTCCCGCCCCTGTTGTCATCTGGTACGAAGCAATCTCTACTGTGGTTCCCTCAATTTCTTTTCTTAATTAGACGAATGTGCCGAATGAATGTAACTGGCGTACATTGCGCCAGGAGCGCCGCTTATCACGTTCCATGTATCCTTGGAATACGGGCTCGCCGATGACCAACTGTCAAACTTGTGGACGCGAAATTGCCGCCGGATCGGTGTGCCCTTATTGTGGCGCACATAATGCCCCTGTGCCCTTCGCCGCGGCGGCAAGCGATAATTCCCTCCGTAATCCCCGGCGACTCGACCTTTCCGTGACCCACCTCATCGTCGGCATCAATGTGCTTGTATTTGTTGGTATGGTTCTCACCGGCTCATCGCTGACTCAGCCGACGCGTGAACAACTCCTGCGTTGGGGTGCCAACTGGGGGCCGCTTTCACTGGGAACGCAACCGTGGCGGATCCTTACCTCCAATTACGTTCACATTGGGATCGTCCACTTAGGGTTCAACATGTGGTGCCTGTGGAACCTCGGCCAGTTAGCCGAGCGGATTTTGGGGCGCCTGAATTTCTCTCTGCTTTACACTTTTTCCGGGATCGCCGGCAGCCTCGCGAGTTTGTGGTTTCATCCCACGATTCCCGGTGCCGGGGCGTCGGGGGCAATCTTCGGGTTGGCCGGTGCCGCAATTGCCGTCTTCTATCTTGGTCACCTGCCGATTGCGAAGACTGCGATTCGCAGCTCCATGAGCAGCTTGATGACCTTCGTTGGCTACAACCTGCTTTTTGGATTGGCCCCAGGCATCGACAATTCCGCCCATATCGGAGGGCTGGTTGCAGGGTTAGCCATGGGTGCGGCTCTCTCTAAACACATTCTTGTAGCTCCCGAGGTACGGCGGACTTGGGCGCGACTCACTTGGATCACTATGGCAGCGCTGCTTCTGCTGGCAAATAGTGGTCTTCGTCGCATGTACCCGCAAGTGCCGCTGCTCGCTAGCCCGCAGGTTGTCGCGTCCCAGCACCTGGCAGTGGCCCAGCGTGCCCTGATACAGCGGCGGCCGGACCAGGCGATAGCCAACCTTCAGAATGTGATTGAGGCACTTCCGCAAGCGCCCGAACCGCGCTTCCTGATGGGCGAGGCCTACCTGATGCAGCGTGATCCCGATAAGGCCATACCGGCCTTTCAGGAGGCACTGAGGCTGAATCCTGAGTACGGCGAGGCGGCCGCAGGGCTCGGGACGGCATATTTGGCGAAAGGCATGAAGACCGAGGCCGAACAAGCATTCAAGAAGGCTGCAGAGTTGGGCTACACCGGGGAGTGACCGCCGACAGCCCGCGACGAAACAGCACGGGCGCGACCCAGGCCGCGCCCATCGAAATCCGCCATAGCAGTATTTACACCCCGATCACGCCTACCAATTCCTTCACTGAGTCTGCGCTCTTCTGCAAAGCAGCTTGCTCCTCAGCGGTCAACTTAATCTGGATGATCTCTTCGATTCCTGCTGAGCCCAGCTTGCAGGGCACGCCGACATAGAGTCCGTTGATGCCGTACTCGCCCTCGAGAAAGGCGGCGCAAGGCAGGATCTTTTTCTTGTCTTTCAGGATGGCCTCGACCATTTCCGTCGCCGCCGCCGACGGCGCATAGTAAGCGCTGCCGGTCTTCAAGTACTTCACGATTTCGGCTCCACCGTCACGCGTCCTCTGGACCAACTGCTCGAGTCGAGTCGGCTCGATTAGTTCCGTGATGGGAATCCCGGCGACCGTCGAATAGCGGCTCAAGGGGACCATCGTATCGCCGTGTCCGCCCAGCACGAACGCCGTAACGTTTTCGACCGACACCTTGAGTTCCGCCGCAATAAACGTCCGGAAGCGCGCCGAATCCAGCACGCCAGCCATTCCGATCACGCGGTTGCGGGAGAACCCGCTCAGTTTATATGCAGCCTGCGCCATAGCATCGAGCGGGTTCGAAACCACGATCAGAATGCAGTTGGGCGAATATTGCACTACCTTGCCCACTACATCGCTCATTATCTTGTAATTTGTGTTGAGCAGGTCGTCGCGACTCATGCCTGGCTTGCGCGGAATGCCGGCTGTGATAACCACGATGTCGGAGTTCGCTGTGTCGGCGTAATCGTTGGTTCCGATCACGTACGAGTCCCGCTTCTCAATCGGCATCGCTTCAAGTAAGTCGAGACCTTTACCCTGTGGCACGCCCTCGATGATGTCAATCAGGACCACGTCACAGAGTTCCTTGGCCGCCATCCAGTGCGCCGCCGTGGCGCCCACGTTCCCCGATCCAACCACCGTCACCTTTTTACGCATGATTTCGCACTCCGATAAGGGATTTTATATTGATACTCTACAAGCATCTTTGAACTAATCACTTCAAGCTAATCGTAAATTGCCACGCGCCTACCTTACTCGGCGTGCAATTCCGCAATCGGCTCCATGTTGTTGATCATGTGAGTTGCAAATTCGCTGGTATTTACCTTGGTTGCACCCTCGAGCATGCGTTCGAAGTCGTACGTCACCTTTTTTTGCAGGATCGTGTGCTCCATCGATCCCTCAATCAAGCGCGCCGCCTCATGCCAGCCCATAAAATCGAACATCATGACGCCCGACAATATGACCGATCCAGGATTGATGATGTCTTTGTCCGCATACTTCGGAGCCGTTCCGTGCGTGGCTTCGAAAATCGCATATTGATCACCAATGTTCGCACCGGGAGCAATACCCAGTCCGCCTACCTGAGCCGCCGCCGCGTCGGAAATATAGTCACCGTTCAAATTCGGCGTCGCCAAGACCGCGTATTCCTCCGGTCGCGTAACAATTTGCTGGAAAATGCTGTCGGCGATGCGATCATTGATCATCAACTTCTTCTTCCACGCGCCCTTGCCGTGCGTAGCGTAGATGCTGTCAATCACACCCTTAACCTCGGCATAAAGCGCGTCTCGGAAGTCTTGCGGCGCAAACTCCAACCCCGGCTCGATCATCTTGCCATTCTCTTCAACCGTGAGCGCCGAGTTCTTATCTTTGTTGTCGATTATCCAGCTTTCACGCTCCGTGATAATCTGGGCACGAAATTCCTGCGTTGCCAGTTCATATCCCCACTCGCGAAACGCGCCTTCCGTGAACTTCTGGATGTTACCCTTGTGAACGATCGTCACGGATTTTTTGTCATTTTCCAGCGCGAATTTGATGGCCATCCGCACCAGTCGCTTGGTGCCGGTAATCGAAATAGGTTTAATGCCAACGCCAGAGTCTTCGCGCACTCGTTTGTTCGTGCCCGCCAACATATCATTGTTCAAGAAGTCGATGAGCTTCTTGCATTGGGGCGTACCTTCCTTCCACTCGATGCCGGCATAGACGTCTTCCGTATTTTCACGGAACAGCACGATGTTCATGCGTTCGGGGTGTTTCACCGGCGACGGAATTCCCTTGTAATACTTCACGGGTCGCACGCACGCGTACAGATCGAGAATCTGCCGCAATGCCACGTTGAGCGAACGAATGCCTCCACCCACTGGAGTGGTGAGGGGCCCCTTGATTCCAACGCGCAGTTCGCGAAACGCGCTTACGGTGTCGTCCGGAAGCCAAGTCTTGAACCGGTCCATTGCTTTCTCGCCGGCAAAAACCTCGTACCACGATACTCGGCGTTTGCCGCCGTATGCTTTCTCAACCGCTGCATCGAACACCCGGACCGACGCTTTCCAAATATCGCGACCGGTACCGTCGCCTTCGATGAAGGGAATGACGGGATTGTCAGGAAAAACGAATTTGCCGTTTTCGTGTGTGATTTTGGTACCGCTGGTAGGTAAGGGAATGCCGTTAAACGAAGCTGCCACGAAACACCTCAGGAAGTATGGGTCGGGAATGAGAAGACCCGAGTAACAAGTGCTCATTGTGTCAGAGCAATCGCGACTTTCCTGTGACAATCGTCACAACCGACAACGGGCCCAGACCATAGCGACTGCACAGCGATTCTCCACATGCAGCTAGGCGCAAGAGCAGAGGAACAACCAGCGTTTGCCCGAACTTTCTAAGTTATCATTCGTCGCGGAAGACCTTCAATCAAAAAGGGCATCGGATGGAAATCTCTCTGTTTTGGCGCAGCACTGCCGCCAGCTTCGCTCCGAGTGCCAAGATGCCCCCGGCGGAAACATCCATAAATTTCACCATGCACGTTTGGGCGTGATCGCCCGCGGGAAGCCACTTCCCTCGGCGGCCGGTTACTAGCCTCACGTAGTGCTCGAGCGATCGAAGGAATGTCGCATTTTCTGATAGGCAGCCAGCATCCTCAGCAGAGAGCAATCCACACCGCCGAAGATCGTTGATTCGAACCCATAAATTTCCAGCCGTCCATACACTGTGCTTCGCCTGCAGACATCCGGCCAAGTAGTCGATATCGAAACTGCCTCCCGGTCCCGTCTTGAAGTTGTCGTTGCGGTCGGTCGCTTCCAATCGCCTCCGCATGTTCGCCAAACCAACAGGAAACGAATCTCGTGCCGCTACCTCGCTAATGCCTTGGCGTACAGTCTGCACAACCCGTGAGCCGACCTCTTGAGATCCAGCGACGTATCGCAAACGGAGGTACGAAATCGCTTCCCACGGCCGGGCCTCGCCCAAGAAATACCGGGACAGCCGACCACACGTGGTCACCAGCTCGCCTTGTGTTCCCTGCGGACGCAGCCTGGTATCAATGGGAAATGCGATGCCGTCGCGGGTATAGGCCATGAGCAGCGCCATAACCCGCTCAGCAGCGCGGCGACACTCCTCGAGGTTCGCCGTTTCGTCTGCAATAAATAATAAGTCGGCATCCGATAAGAGGTCGAATTCCCGACTTCCTAACCTTCCCAACGCCATGACGGCAAAACCATCAGGAAGCCCGACAATTTCCAGCGAGGCTCGTACCGCCCGATCGGCAGCCTCGGAGTAACTCGACAGCAGCCTCCAGATGTCACCGCGAGCGAACAGGTCGTGGGTAGTCGTTTGAAAAAGCGTTCGACGAAATTGCATGCGCAAGGACGACTGCGCACGCCGTGGGTCGATCAAGGCTTCGTCAACATTAGCTGCGTCGAATTCCAAATCGACCGAATCAGATTCCCGGAGCAATTCAATATCGGAGGGGTGCCGGACTAAAATATCCGTGAGGTATTCACTGCAATCGAATACCTCGAGCGCGCGCTCGACGGACTGCGGCGAGCTAACAACAGCGCGATAGCGATGCTCGCTAGTCGCTGCTGAGGCCAGATATCGGCTCAGATTTCGGGCGGCGTTCTGCGACAGATTTGCCTTGTCAAGCATTTCCAGAATGTGCGGCGGGTCGATCGGGGAGCGCTGCATGGCCCATTCGTAGAAATTTTCTGTCGCTTCCGGAGCGTCGAACGCCTCATTGCCGCCGGCGTTCGCCGATTGCGTGCTCTGTTCCTGATACACAATGTGCCGGTAGACTTCGGCCACTGCGTCCATTGTTGACCGCACACGAGCAACGAAACCCTCTTCAGGTCGCACGGTTGCGCCTTCGAAATGCACGCATTTCGCCAGCACCGTCAGATCAGCCTCCTCGGCCGGTAGTTGGTGTAACTGCTGGCCGTGACGCAGTTGCAGGTGGTGCTCCAGGTTACGAAGAAACTCATAAGCCTTCGTCAAATTGTGATGGTCTTTGCCGCTGATGTGTCCCTTGTCGTGCAATTTATGCAATGCAAACAACGTTCCTCGAGACCGAAGCCAACGCTCCTCGCCGCCATAGACACGCTGCAAACACTGCACGAGAAATTCGATGTCCCGGATTCCTCCGCGGTCGAGCTTCACGTCTATGGTCCGTCCGACCGTGCCCCTCGACGACACCCTCCTACTGCCTCTCTTGTCGATTCGTTCGCGCGACTGAAGTGCGGTCTTCACGGCCGCGAAGTTTACATCAGGGTGGTAAACATAAGGCGCGATGGCGGTGATGAATTCCTTAGAGAGAGCGGGATCGCCTGCAGAGTGGCGCGCTTTGATCATCGCCTGTAATTCCCAATCGTGCGCCACTTCCGAGTAGTACCGAACCGCATGCGACAGGCCAACGGCTAATTCTCCCTCATGGCCTTGTGGGCGCAGTCGCAGATCGATGCGAAATACCTGCCCTTCCGCCGTACGGCGTGACAACAATTCCGTCGTCTGCTGTGCCAATTGGATAAAGTATTCTCGGTTCGAGATGCGTGCCCTCGGCGGCTCTTGGCCACTATCGAAAAGGAACATCAGGTCCACATCAGAGCTGTAATTCAGCTCGTTGCCGCCCAACTTACCGAGAGAAAGTATTGCGAAGCGGGATTCTCGCTCTCGTCCCTGCGCATCGACACATCGCGGAGTACCATAGCGCCTCGCCAGGCTGGCATTAACTGCAACAACTGCTTCCTGAAGAAGCGCATCCGACAGATTAGAGATTTCCTCGGTGATTTCACCAAGTCCGGCGACGCCTGCTACATCCCGAAGCAGAATTCGCACGTATTCCCGCTTGCGGAAGCGGGCCAGTGAGAGCGCAGTCTCTGGCTCCGGGGAACGACCCTGAAACCGTGCAAACTCGTTCCGGAACTCTTCCGTTGATAGGCACCTCTCCATTTTCCAGCGGTGGCCCAGCCGTTTCAGCAAATCGGCATTCTGAATGAGAGTCTCCCCGAGCCATTTGCTGTACCCGAATATCACGCTGGCCCGGTGCAGTAAGACCGGAGCTCCGGCAACCGTCGCCAAGGCCGTACCACTGGGATCCTCAAGGAGTCGCCCCATCAGGACCACTACCGAGTCCGCGTCGGGCGAATCGGCGAGTATACGAAGGAAAGACTGGTATGCCGCACGCCCGATCTTTTCCTGCACCCTTGCGAGGTTGCGCACCGCTGAGGCAGGATCTGCGAAGGCAATTGGCAACTTGGGTCGCAGGAGATCGGGTTGGGCTGTCTCGGTCACGGCTTCACTTAGCAACTGAGTTCACCGCCAACATAGCACGCCGCATTGCTGTTCGCTTCAACTGCGGCGAAAACCGACGCTGCTTGCCACTCTGGTTGACTGCGGGGCCTACGACAAGTAGCTTCGCAAGGTGAAGTTCCTGGCCAAGTATTTTGAGTTTGAACGGAACCAAACCACCTTGATGCGCGAAGTGGTCGCCGGACTGACTACTTTCACCACAATGTCCTACATCGTGGTAGTGAACCCGGCAATTCTCGCAAACGCCGGAATTCCTGAGGGCCCCGCCTTCGTTGCCACGGTACTTGTCGCAGTGGTCGGCTGTTACCTGATGGGCCTGTACGCCAATCGTCCCTTCGCCATTGCTCCCTACATGGGCGAAAACGCATTCATTGCCTTTACCGTATGCAAGATGCTGGGTTTCGCCTGGCAGACAGCCCTTGCCGCCATCTTCATTGCCGGTGTGCTCTTCATTGTGTTGACGGTTCTCCGCCTGCGCCAATGGGTGGTGGATGGAGTTCCGACGAGCCTCCGATACAGCTTCGCCGTCGGCATCGGCCTGTTCCTCACGTTTATTGGCCTAAACGAGACAGGCTTGGTGGCCCTGGGAGTCCCCGGCGCTCCGGTACAAGCCGGACACCTGACCTCTCATCCCGTATTGATCGCCGTGTTCGGATTTGTGCTGCTCGCAGCACTCACCATCCGCAAGTTTCCGGGCGCCATCCTGGTCGGCATCATCATTACCACCGGCGTAGCGTTCGTGGCGGGCACAGCTCCTGCGCCTACCCACCTCGTCAGCCTTCCTCCCAGCGTCGGCCCAATCCTCTGGCAGCTCGATTTCCGTGGAGCGCTGACTTGGCGGGCTTTTCCGGTGGTGCTGACAATCTTCATCATGGCTTTCGTGGACACCATGGGAACTTTGATTGGACTTTCTGCCAGAGCTGGATTTCTCGATGAGACCGGTCGCCTTCCACAAATCGAGCGCCCGATGTTGGTGGATGCAATAACCACTACGCTTGCTCCCGTGTTGGGAACTACGACAGCGGGCGCGTTCGTCGAATCAGCAACCGGCATCGAGGCGGGCGGACGGACCGGTTTCACTGTCCTGGTCACGGGAACTTGCTTTCTGCTCACGCTGTTCTTCGCCCCATTTGTAGCTGCCGTCCCGGCGCAAGCATACGGGCCTGCGCTGATTTTGGTGGGCCTGTTTATGCTCTCGCCCATTACCAAGATCGATTTCAGCGACTACTCTGAATCCATTCCCTCATTCGCGGTAGTCGTTCTTATGGCGTTTACTTTCAACATCGCCATCGGGATATCCGCCGGTTTTGTGTTGTATCCCATCTGTAAGTTGGTCGCCGGGAAACCCGAGCAAGTGAAACCGGGAGTTTGGGTCCTCACAACGCTGTCGCTGCTGTTCTTCGTCTTCTATCCATACAGTTGAATAAGAGAAACCGGCGACGGATGCGCCAAGCACGCATGGGCTGGTGGGCCCGGAGGGATTCGAACCCCCAACCAAGGGATTATGAGTCCCCTGCTCTAACCGTTGAGCTACAGGCCCTTAGGAATTAGAGCCGATACGCCACACAGGCTCTAGCAGCATTGTATGGCTCGATAACGGAATCACAAAACCCTCGGGACGATCAAAGCGTAGCGATAACCAGGATGGAATCGCTGGCCGCCCTGAAAGCCGGTTTCACTGTACCGGGTCATCTTTCGTAACACTAGGCTGCGATTCCATCCGTCTCAACACGCTACACGACCCGCCAGGCATCAAGACTCCCTTCATCAGGGCGAATTTGCTCTCCATGGCACACATCATGGAATCGAGTTGGTCTTTGGGTGCCTCATCGCCAGACGCTCCGCGCGACTGTTTGTAGTAGGCGATCGCCAGTGAATTGTTAGCGTATGACAGCGCGTAGTAAACGGCCGTATCTGCATCGGTCTGCACATGGGTCGTAGAGAGCGTCAGCTTGCGGTCGATCGCATCGAATCTGGGACCGAGGGGGACGTTCTCTTTTTTCAAGACTACGGCTCGCAGGCTCTCGATGTCGTCGGCGACGCCGGCCACGTCACTGCGAAACTCGTCGGAAAACCGCCGTCCCTGCGGCCCGGATTTGTCGCAATCTCCTTTCGGTAACATATTGATCAGTAAGCCATTTGCGGTCGATTGGACCGTGACTCCTAGGGCCTCGGCCAACGCCTTGACCTCTACATAGCTGGCACCGTCCTTGGCGATCACCCGGCTCCCAGGAATGGCCTTGCCGTCTACATACACCCGGCCGCGGGCGACGGGGACAGGCTCCTTCGCTTGCGACAGGGCTCGGCAAGGCCAGCCCATTGTCAACGTAAGTGCCATCGTTATTAGTGATATACGGCGCATTTCATTCCACTCCAATCTCTTCACGAGACTCACCAAGCGGATGCGTGGGCCATTACTTTCTCAACCGCATGAATTACGTCCGAAACGTCAGAATCTCGAATCGTCGGGTGGGCCAGCAACGCCAGGCTAGTTTCGCCCAACTCCCGCGCCACCTTGGACGGCTGCGGCGGGCGATAATCAGCAAACCCTTTTTCTTCATAAATTTCCGGACAGCTTCCAGAAAAACACGGGATGCCCTCCGCTCCAATCGCCGCCAGGATTCGCTCGCGGTTCCAACCGTCACGGAGTCGCTCTGGCCTGACAAACACGTAGTACCGATAGTAGGCGTGCTCAACCTCCGCTGGAGGAAGGGTCAGTCGCAGGGCAGGAATTCCGGCAAACGCTTCGTTGAGTCTCGTCGCGATTTTCCTTCGCCTCTCAACGCTTGAAACTACGGTATTTAGCAGACTCCTGCCTATCGCCGATTGCATCTCGGTCATGCGCCAGTTCGTCCCCACGGTGTCGTAAACTTGGCGATAGACTAGCCCTTTTTCTTGCGATTTAAGGCCTTCATTTCGCCTGCCGTGATCGCGATAGCTCCAAGCGCTTTCCCATACCCGTAAGTCGTTTGTGATCATCATGCCACCCTCGCCGCCGGTGGTCATGATTTTGTCCTGGCAGAAGGAGAATGCCGCGGCGTGGCCTATGGAGCCCACTGGACGGCCCTTATAGCGAGCGCCTTGGGCCTGAGCGCAGTCTTCGATCACCTTCAGGCCTCGGCTTGCGGCAAGTTCCATGATCGGGTCCATATCGCAGGGCCATCCTGCCAGATGGACCGCGATGATGGCCTTAGTACGAGCGGTAAGCACCTGCTCAACTGTTTGGGCCGTAAGGGTTTGGCTATCACGATCGACGTCGGCCATTACCGGCTTTGCACCTCTCACGACCACGCAGCTCGCGGACGAGACGAATGACCGGCACGGAACGACGACTTCGGCTTCGGGACCGATCTCTAGGGCGTGGAGCGCTAACTCCAGTGCTGCCGTGCCGTTAGCCACCGCTACAGCGTGCGTGGAAGCGCAGGATTGGGCGAACTCCTCCTCGAAGCGGCGCCCTTCGGTGCCAGTCCAGTAATTTACCTTGCCCGATCGCAGGACTGAGGCTACAGATTCAACATCTTCCGGGCGGAACTCCGGCCAAGGTGGAAACGGAGCGGATTTCACGGGTTTGCCGCCGTCGATGGCGAGTTTTGTCATGGCACGTTTCAGTGATTGACTTGAAATAGGTTATAGCAGAAGCGCAGGTAAGCGGACGAGCCTACAGAGTCTCCTGAAACTGGTAGGAGCTTAGTCTGCAGGCTACGGTTTTTCGGAGACGAACGACAGAGTGTCGGCGTCATATGTCGAAGTTTCAGTGACTTAGATCTCATCACCACTGGCAGCCGACGTGCACTATAGAACGACAATCGGGGTTGCGGTGCACTGAAGTTGCCGTCCATAAGCTACGGCGTGACCGCTCAGGAGGCTAGGCGTTAGGCCAGCCATCCAGCGTGAGGCTCGGAAAGGGGTTGCATCATGGGGTCCGAGCCTCACGAGCGGCATCCAGTCTAGCATTTATTCCACATTCGTAGTCATTCTCAAGTCAAGCGAGGAAGCGGGCGGCGCGATCAGCGTCCATTTCCCTGGTAGATCCGCATCTCGCTGTCCGCGCGAATTCCCGAAATGGGAACGCCAAGTATTATAAGTCATACAAGTCATACCTAACACCCCCCCCCCTCTCCCATTCGGGGTGTTCATAGAGTTACGAGGAATTTGCGCGCAAATTCCTGTGCGCGTAGAACTTAGAGGCAAATTCTTCTTAACAAAGGAGTTACGGCGGATTGAGGCGGGAGTGGGCTGCCGCGAGGCAGAGGGATAAGCTTCTGGAACCAGCATGACCCATGACAAGACGAAGCACCTTCCGAGGACGGAGTTGATGTCGGCTGAACCCTTAAGAGGGATAGCATTCCCGTCCTTCGATGCGAAAGTTTAGGCGCTCGGGACGTGGTCGGCTAGGACGCAGGTCACGGAGGAGTGTGATAACACGGCCCGGGACTGGGAGGTTACTCCCGCCTTCCCCATGGCTGACGTCCTG
>Ga0302286_10001478_pt1 | contig 17455 bp, 11 predicted proteins | sample III_Fen_E2_3_FD_198765 | JGI IMG/M metagenome (GOLD analysis project Ga0302286, IMG submission 198765) | Peat permafrost microbial communities from Stordalen Mire near Abisko, Sweden - III_Fen_E2_3 | ecosystem: Environmental > Terrestrial > Soil > Wetlands > Permafrost | place: Sweden: Abisko...
TTCAAATCGGTCACCATATCCTGACATTTGCCTTCCCAGATTGCAACCGAGTCTTTCAACAGTTTCAGATTTTTTCCGTCAGAAACGAGAAATGTAAAATCATTTCCGGCTGCGAACAACTTTGCTTCAGGCATTTTATGCCGCAAATAAATAGCTCCGGCCCAGGCATTACTGAATACTGCCTTATTATCAAGATACATCAATTGTGATTTATAAATGCCAAGATCTGAAATTTTTTTATCTGAAGTTGGCTGATATTGAATGTCTTTTACTAAAGTTCCCGGAGATAGAAATTGTCCGGCACGAAGGCGTAATAAGCCAGCTGATGAATATACCTGAATGTAGCCATTCCGATCTGAACAAACTTTCAGCAGCCTGACTGAATTATCTTCTATTTTATATTTTACGCTGTATTCCTGATCGAATGGCTTATCAACATAAACCTGCCTTTTCGTCTGGGAGTAGCCTATCTGGGAAATACATCCAAATAGGATAATTAAAGAGATGAATGTTAATTTGCTCATATCATTTTTTCGTTAGTTATCAATTCATTAAACTTGAAAAAGTTAAGAATCGCCATTCAGAAAATCCAGCAAATAGATAACAAACAGAAATAACAACCAAAAGCTACTTCGAATCAAATCACGCAATAATACTTTTTTTTTCTCCATATCACTTAAGATATTTTTTCTGAAATTCAAACAAAAACATAATGATAGTAATTATTATAAATGACCAATGATCAAATAATCTCCTTTTCTAATACAATTTTAACGAAAGAGAATTTACTAACCCGATTACTAAAACGCAAGTTGTTAAAATTTAATTAGTTTGTAACAAAAAAGCACAAGTAATTGATCATTAAATTAATTAATTTGCGAAAAACAAAATACACATAGAGAAGCTGTTTGCGTCTATTCATTTTCCTTACTGAAATCAAGGAACCCTTCTCTTTCAAAGTGTTCTGATTTTTACCTGGCAAATCAGAAAATATGTTCTACAGTACCACTTAACATCCTAAATATAGAACAATGAAGTACTCTGAATTTTAAGTTTGAATGAATTTCTACTGAAAAACCTATTAAAATGAAAAAAAACATGAAAAAACAATCAATCCTTTATGGATTAACGGTTATCTTAATGATGGCTCTTCTGCTTTCTTCATGCACAAAAGAAACCGAAAGTCCTGCATTCCCTCTTTCTGCTCAAATTTTTAAAAGCGTAACCGATAAACAAGTTGCTTTTACCGCACTAACCCACAGTGCCACAAGTTGGTCCTGGAATTTTGGTGATGGCAAAACAAGCAACGACCAAAATCCGGTACACGTTTACGAACAAGGTGGCTATTATAAGGCAAAACTTACCGCCAGAGATGATAATGGAAATTCTGTTTCAAAAGAAGTTTCACTGGCCATTGCATTGACCCCTTACGCGCTGCTTACAGGCGACCGGACTGTTGATGGGTACAAAGGTAAAACATGGAGACTTACCACGAATCACACGACCAACTCCGATTACTTCGCCAATTGCGATGCAACACTTTCTGCAGCAAGTGGAACTCCCAAGCCACTTCCAAACGGAGTTTTCAGCCAGTTAAGTATGGCTAACGCATACAAAGACGAATTTACGTTCAATTACGACGGAACCTATGTTCACAACAACTCCAACAGCGGAGGTTCGTCATTTTCGGCACTTATCAACCAGGTTGTTTTAAATGGAGGAGCAGGAATTACCAACATGAATGGACAAGATTATGGAATGTGCCTGGCCAAATATACTCCTGAGTCCGGCGCAAAATTCACTTATGTTGCAAGCGAGGATTTAACAGTAGCCTCGGTTTACGGAAGCGGGGGAAAATTAACCTTCATAGGTGTGAGCACACTCGATTTTTCTGGCACTGAGTTCATCGGTTTCAGAGATGTACAACGAAAAATAATAGTGAACAAAATTTCTGACAGTTCGATGCAACTTATTCTGTTCATGTCGGCAAGCCAGAAATATTATCCGGCAAACACCCATGCGCTCATTCTTAGCTTTGAAGTAGTAAAATAACCTGATAAACCAAACAACATGAAATATCCAAATTCATTTAAAAAGATAAAAGGCATGCTTTTGTCTGTAACTGTTGCCTTTGGAATATTACTTTCTACGGCAAGCGTTTTTGCAGCAAAAGAATCAGCTAACCCACAAAAAATAACAGTAACAGGTACAGTTACATCTACAAACACTGGCGAAGTTCTGCCCAGCGTTAGTATTGCTCTGAAAGGCACAAGTTCAGGGACAATTACCGATGCCAACGGTAAATATTCCATTTCAGTTCCCGAAGATGCAACCCTTATTTTTTCGTTCATAGGTTATACCTCTCAGGAAGTACCGGTTAAAGGTAAAACAACACAAAATGTTGCATTGAAAGAAACGGCTGAAGCGATTGACGAAGTAGTAGTTACGGCTCTTGGTATCAAACGCGAGGAAAAATCGTTGGGCTACTCTGTAGGAAAAGTGGACGGCAAGGAGCTCACGAAAGTTGTACACGAAAACATATTGAACTCGATGGCCGGTAAAGTTTCCGGAGTCACGATTAACTCAACAGGTGCGACTGGTTCAACAGTAAGTATGATCATTCGTGGTGCAACCTCCATGAGTACAGATAACCAGCCGTTGTTCGTGATCAATGGTGTCCCAATGACAAGCTCTGTAAACAATGTCGGTGGTTTTGGCAGTGATAACCGTGTTGACTTTGGCAGTGCTATTTCCGATCTTGATCCTGAGAGCATTGAAAGTATCTCTGTTCTGAAAGGCCCAAGCGCTGCGGCATTATACGGAACCCGCGCCGGCAATGGAGTTGTGCTGATCACAACAAAAAAAGCAAAAGAAAAACAGGGAATGAAAGTGGAAGTGGTTTCAAATACTGTATTCGATATTCCAAGTCGTTTTCTCGATGTTCAAAGCCGCTTTGGATTTGGAGCAAGGAGTTATACCCCAGATAATATTGAAGGAGGAATTCTACCCGATTATAGTCCGGCAGAATTAATGGGTGCTGGTCCTGAACTGAATAAAGGATATTGGCAGGTACAACCATTTGCACCAACAGACGCCAATGGTGCCAGTATCCCAACAGAATTGATATCGCACCCCAACAACTTCAAAAATTTCATCAACGATTACGCGGTTACTACAACCAATGGCGTATCTATTTCGAGTACCAATGATAAGGTAAATTACAGATTAGGTATTTCAAATATGACGAACAATGGGTTAGTTCCTAATTCCGATCTCAACCGAAACAGCATAACACTTTCGTCCACTTCAAAAGTCCGAAATAATCTGACAGTAAGTACCGACATAAATTATTCGCATAACTGGTCGAATAACCGTCCATCCACTCAGGAACGCGGAACAAATCCATTGCAGTGGGCTGCCTTTACACCCCCGAATATTGATATCCGTCAATTAAAAAACTACAAAATAGTTGGTAACCAGATTCTTAACATAGGATCCGGATGGGAAAACCCATATTATCTGGCTTACGGAATTACCAATAGTTACAGTCGCAACAGGTTGATCGGGAACGTTTCAGCCACCTGGCAAATTACGCCAAAACTTAGTGTAATGGGAAGGTATGCGATGAATAAATCTAATGATGTTCGTGAATCCAAGATTGATCCTGGATACTCAAAAGAGCCGAGTAACGGTGCGTATGGTATTGTAACAAGCGACGGGATAGAACGAAATATGGATGTGTTGGCAACTTATAAAAATAACTGGAAAGATTTTTCATTCACTGCTTCTGCCGGTGGAAACATTCTTTATTCCAAAAATTCCAACATCAGCAATTCATCTAAACCGGGATCTGGATTGATTATTCCATACCTATATACTGTACAAAACATCAAGAACACAGCTTTAGACTATTCAAATTATCGTTACGAACGCTCAATCAACAGCATTTATGCAATGACTAATGTGGGATGGAAAGATATGATCTTCCTCGATCTTACAGCCCGAAACGATTGGTCAAGTACGCTACCTTCAGCAAATCGCTCCTATTTCTACCCATCAGCATCTCTTAGTCTTCTGATTAATAACATGTTAAATATGGGTAACAAAATAAATATGGTCAAAGTTAGGGGCGGTTATGCTCAGGTGGGTAACGATACATCGCCCTATAGTTTAAATGCAAGTTACTACGATGCCGGTCAATGGGGCGATGCCATCAGATTAGGAAAATCAAGTGATTTATTGAACCCGAACTTGCTTCCTGAAAAAGCAACTTCATACGAAATTGGTATTGATGTAAAAGCATTCGACAACAAGCTGAGATTTGAAGGAACTTATTACAAAGAAAATAATCGTAACCAGATATTGGGCGTGCCGTTGGCCGGATCATCCGGATTCAATAGTATAAAGGTTAATGCAGGCTTATTGCAAAGTAAAGGTGTTGAGATCATGCTTGGCTACACACCGATCAAAACCAAAGACTGGATCTGGGATTTAAACCTCAATTTCTCGAAAAACAAAACTTATTTGCTTGAGCTCTCTGACGGGGTTGATTTTGTTCAATTTTGGGACGAAGCAAGAGTAAAGAACGTCGCCTACGTTAAAGACAAATCACTTGGGCAAGACGGATTAATGGGCAACCTGTATACCAGAAAAATATTGCGAGTTACCGATAAAACATCTTCTTATTACAATTATCCACTTCTTCCTGAAGGCGAAGATGCCGAATGGCAATCATCTGAAACGTATTCAAAAGTTGGAAATTACAACCCCGATTTTATTATGGGACTTCAATCCTCTCTTTCATATAAAAACTTCACTTTAAGTATGACATTCGACTGGAGATCTGGAGGCCAATATGTATCTCAAACATGGAGATATTTAACCGAAAATGTGATTTCAAATACATGGCTCAACCAACTTGTTGTACCACCATCAGGTTTGGGTGGCGCACCAAGTCAGGAATTGCGCAACTGGGTAGTTTCAAATGCAGACAGACTCATTTATAGCAATAATCCTCGCCCTGTGGGTGGCCCGACTTCAGATTTTGGTGGATTCTATACCGATTATTATACCGGTGTTGGTGCACACGATGGTACTTTTGCTCCGGGAGTTTATGGCTCTTATCAAAATGGAAAATTCATCCTTGACAAAGAAAATCTGGGAAATCCGGGTACCGAAATCAGACCTTATGCTGCTAGCTATCCATGGGATATTGGAGAAGCCAATATTTTTGATGCTGACTATGTAAAACTTAGAGAGATATCGCTAAACTATAGTTTACCAAACAAAATTTCAAAAAGATGGGGACTCGAAGATATTAATATCTCTGTTTACAGCCGAAACATTATGATCTGGGCAAAAAATTCCGGTATGGGAATCGATCCAGAAAGAGCATATCAAGCCGACAGCAACGGTAATTTCAAACAAGGTGTTGAACGCTTTAATGCCGAACCATGGGTCATCCCAATGGGATTTAAATTAAGTTTTGCATTTTAATCCTTAAAGACTGAAGATCATGTATAAAATTAAAAATAGCTATATCATCGCGTTGACGTTAGTTTTCACCTTCGTTATTTCGTGTAAAAATCTGGATGATATAAACATCAATCCAAATGGAGTTGATCCGGCAAATGCCGATCTGAACTTCCTGTTACCAACAACCATAACAACCTTAGGTCAAACTATTTACAACATAGGCTTCGGCCAATTATCAGGAGTAATGCAACACACCCAACAAACCGGCTGGCAAGATACCTACAACAATTACGACTGGGATAATTTATCGCACAGCTGGAGCAATTACTACACAATTTTGATGAATAACGATGAATATTTCAAAAAAGCAATTAAATACAAGTATGAATTTCATGAAGGAGTTGCCCGTATTTTAAGAGCTTATACTTTTGGATTGATAACCGATCTGTGGGGAGATGCTCCCTACTCACAGGCGTTAAAAGCCGAAAACGGTTCGGCATACTTCAAACCGGTTTTTGATGCGCAAAAGGACATCTATCATGGCATTATTGCCGATCTGGATACAGCAAATACGCTTTTGTCTAAAAGTGCATCGGCCTACAAAAACGTCGACAGTAAACAAGATGTATTGTTCAATGGCAATCCGGCAAAATGGAGGAAATTTGCCAATTCATTAGCCTTGCGTTATTACATGAGGTTGCAGGCCAAAGAGCCATCCGTTGCAGAACAGGGAATCAAAAAAATCTTTCAGGACCAGACAAAATACCCTTTAATAACTACGTCTGACGACGATGCCAATATTAGTTTCGTTGGAAGTACAAAGGATACTTCCAATCCGCTGAACATGGTGTATGATGTTGATCCAGCAGGTGCTTATATGCGTGTAAAAATGGCCGTAACACTGGTTGATGCACTGCAAAAATACAACGATCCCCGATTGGCTGTATGGGCAAATAAAGTAGAAACACCGCTGGTTTTGGTTGCAGGAACAAACATCGACCGTATTGTTAATGGCAACCGCGAAGTATCTCAGGATATTGTGACCAAGTTTGAAACCGATAACACCATGAAAGTTGATTTCGACCCGGATTATGTCGGCGTTCCGATTTCGCACCCGAAAGTTCAGATTTTCAACCTGAATACAGCCAATCCGGCCCAGGGTACTAAAAACCCTTATGCTTCGCAATTGAACGATCGATACAAAAAAACAACCGATCCACTGGTACTCATGAGGCTAATCTCGGCTGCCGAAGTTAATTTCATCCTGGCCGAAGCAGCTTCCCGCAGCTGGATTTCAGGCACTCCTGAACGTTATTATTCCGCTGGTATTCAACAATCATTCAATGCCTGGGGTGTTGGCAGTTCTTTCACCGGATATCTTGCAAGAGCGCCATTCAATGGACTGACAAGTATCATCGAACAAAAATGGTTTGCCAGCTGGTCGGCTTGTCAGGAATCATGGTTCGACTGGAGAAGAACCGGGTTGCCCGTTTTGACCACAGGTCCGTCAGCCGTAAGGGCAATGCTCCCATTGAGGTATTATTACCATTACGACGACGAAATAGCTAAGAACACCACCAATGCCGAAGCTGCAATCAATAAACTTGAAGCGACACAATACCAGGGAACTGACCAAAGCAAAAACAGTGCATGGTCGAAAATTTGGGTTCTTCAGGGTACCGGGAAACCTTTTTAATTTTTTCAAATGAAATAACAAAAACCAGGTCGGTCATTTCTGGCCTGGTTTTTTAATAATCACAGTATATGAAACAAATATTTTCTTTAGTCCTTTTGCTGTTCTTGCTAGGTTCAATGAACCTAGCAGCCCAGACAAAAGTAATTACGCCCGAAACAGCTATGAAATCCTATCTCCAAAACGGAGATCAATCGTTCAAATGGAAACTTAAAGACCAAACTAAAATCGACGGAGTTTCTTTGTACCAGATTGTATTTACATCACAAAAATGGCGAGGCATTAACTGGAACCATGAAATTACGGTGATGGTCCCCGACGATGTGAAATATAAAGATGCGTTGCTATTTATTACCGGCGGAAGTGTAAAAAACGAAAACCCTAACCTGCACAAATGGGATGAAAGTCTGACAAAAAACATAAGTGGTATTGCTAAGATTAACCATACCATTGCCGCCATCGTTTGGCAAATTCCCAACCAGCCCCTGTACAGTAATTTAACCGAAGACGCATTGATTTCATACACCTTGCACAATTATCTGAACGATCACGATTTCACATGGCCGTTGTTGTTTCCAATGACAAAAAGTGCTATCCGGGCCATGGACGTAGTTCAGCAATTTTCTAAAAAACAAACCAGGCACAAAATTGAGCATTTTGTGGTATCCGGAGCCTCGAAACGTGGATGGACGACATGGTTGACAGGAGCCAACGATAAAAGGGTAAAAGCAATTGGTCCAATGGTCATTGATATTTTAAATATGCCTGTCAATGTTGATTACCAGAAACAAACCTGGGGCGATTACAGTATTGAAATAGAAGACTATGTAAAACTTGGAATTGCACAACAGTTGGGGACTTCAGGAGGAAACGACCTGACAAAAATGATTGATCCTTATTCGTACCGAAAAACCCTGACGATGCCCAAAATGATTTTCATGGGAACCAACGACCCGTACTGGCCTACCGATGCCATAAAAAACTATATCGACAGCATTCCGGGAGACAACCACATTTGCTACACGCCTAATGCCGGCCACGATTTGGGCGACAAGAAAAAAGCATTTGCCACATTAAGTGCATTCCTGGGTACAACGATAACCAACGGCAAATACTCTATCTGCAAATATTCCATTTCGGAACCCGGCGGAAACATTATCCTAAAAATAAAATCAACGCCGGAGATATTGATTGACGCTATACTTTGGAGTGCCGATTCCAAAGATCAGGATTTTAGGGATGAAAAATGGGTTGACCAAAGCTTAAACGCAGCGAATAAATCCGATATAACCGTTGAAATCAAAAAGCCTGCATCCGGGTTTAAAGCGTTTTATGTTGATCTGAAATATAAAGCACCTTTTGGAGGTGACTATACCCAGAGCACCAGAATGTTTGTTACCACTGACCAAAAACTTTTGATTAACAGACAATAAATCACGTCTTTAAACCAACCAATTATGAAGATGAGATTTTTAGCTTTACTTACCAAAGAAGATTTTGGCGGGTTTGAACGATACAATTATATCAGCCGTACTTCGTTGGGCGAAATGACTGGTTGCATCTACGGAGAAGAGGCCATTAAATTTGCAAACAAAAGTCCGCAACCCGACAAATAAATGGCATTTAGACATAACCAAAAGCGGGTAATTTCGTTCGAAACCTCCCGCTTTTGGTTTTATAAGCACAAACTAATCTCCCGTTTTGTTGATAGTCTTTGGTTTTAAAACCATCAGATTCAATACAATGGCAGCAATTACGGCAATGGAAAGCAGTGAGAAATCATGACGCATGTTTCCGGCATCGGCCGATTTGCCCAGGAATGCAGTAATAACTGCCCCTGCCAAAATCCCAACCAGATTCATCAGCCCATAGCCAGTAGCGCGGTAGCGCGGCGAAACAAACTGACAAAGGATAGGCATATTGTTTACATCAAACATCCCAAAACCTAAACCAAAGAATACACTTCCAATCAAAATCAATTCAGCACTATTTCCATAACCGATCAGAAATAAAGCCGGAATAGTCAATGCCATACCAATAATTCCGGTATAAATTCTACCCTTCAAATTTTTCTGAACCCAAACGTCAGAGAGGTATCCTCCTAGCAAAACACCTATCAGCGAGGAAAAAGCAGTAGTGATAGTGGCGATTGGACCAGCTTTGGCCATATCCAGGTGTAGAGCATCTGAAAACAAGGTGGGTAGCCAGTTTTTCACCGCCCAACCCGGAAAACTTGGAGCCGAGAAATTGAACAAAATCACCCAGAACGCGATGTTGGTAAACAAGATACCTAAACTTTTCCAAACCTGTTGAAATTCCACTCCTGTTGAAGTTGTTTGTTTCAAATCCACTTCATACCCTTTCTTTTCTTTCAACAAAAGCATTAAAACCAAACTATATGCCACGCCCAGAAACCCAAATGAATGAAATGTCCATTGCCAGGAAGAAGCACTGGCAATAGTGGCTCCAAAGCCACCAAAAGCCTGACCAAGATAAACTCCAGACAGATGGATACCTATAGCAATTGAACGGGTTTTCCCCTGATGGTAATCGGCAATTAAAGCCAGCCCAGCAGGCATATAAAAAGCTTCGCTAACGCCCATGATTGCGCGAAGGATATACAACTGATCAAATGTTTTGGCATAGCCCATGGCAAATGTCACGCCCGACCAAACGAACAAACTTCCTACGATCATCCATTTCCGGTTTAACCGGTCGGCAATAATTCCTGAAATGGGACTCATAAATGCGTAAATCCAGAGGAAGACGGCCATCAGACGGCCAAAATTTTCGGCTTTGGCCAACTCTGCAATATCCTTCATCATCGATGGTTTCATGGTCGAAAGCATCTGACGGTCAAGGTAGTTTAATGTGGCTACTACCCACAACAAGCCAACCACTAACCAAGGATAAAATTTCTTGTTTTGCATGTATCAGTATTTATTTCAAGTATTTATCAAAAAAACAGTTCATCTGTTCCCTCGAATAATCATTTATACGTTGAGCAATATCCATCACGTGCGGACATCCCGGGAACCTGCAATACACACAAGGCACACCAAGCTTGTCGAGTCGTGCTTTCAAAGTATCAGACTGGCTGATTGGCACCAAATTATCGACTGTTCCGTGTAAAATCAAGGTAGGTGGGTCATTTTTATCGAGGTATTCCTTGGGCGAGGCTTCGCGGTACAATTCAGGTTTTTCTTCGTATGAATAACCCATTAAACGAGTCACCAAACTATGCGTGCGACTATATGGCGTGGTCAAATCGAATGGCCCGTAGATATCAACCACCGCCTTTATTTTGTGCAGGGAAGCAACAGAATCGGGCTTTTCGTTTGCCGGGTGCCAACCATAGGCCCCCAACAGCGACAAGTGCCTGCCAGCCGAGCCACCAATCAAGGCAATACGGTCAGGGTCATATCCATACTTTTCGCCGTTTTGGAAAAACCATTGAACGGCATCCCTAATGTCCTCGGCGCAGGCCGGGTATGTGTCAGCACCATCCTTCACCAGCCGGTACGAAACGGTTGCAGTAATATAGCCTTGCTGCGCGAACGGGATCAGGTAGGTCAGATAATCCGACCGTTTCCCGTGCATCCAGGCCCCACCATGAATAAACACCAATAACGGTACAGGTTTTTGAACAGTCTTCGGAATATACATATCAATCTGCAACGACTTTCCATTGATGTTTTTATACTCAACATCCTTAATTTCCTGAACAGAAGTAGGCACCGGAGGCTCTTTATCAATCAATTTTTCAAGTCCAACATACAATGCCAGAAATGTAGGCGCCTCGAAATAATACCCCATCGGCGGGTGATTAGGCCTTAAAGTCGACCAAACCCGGGGAATACACAACAGGATACCGCAACCAAGGATCAGGGAAAGCAAGCCTTTCAGTACGAGTTTAGCAATTCTCATAGTTTTAGTTTATTTGCCTGATAATTCCTTTATTGCTTCTTCAAGGTATTTATGAAGCATAGGAGCCGTTTCGGGTCCCAATGAGTTTTCCTCGCCATAAGGCGCATCTTTACGACCATAGGTATAAGGTGCTTTCTCATCCCACTGGCTTTTGGGAATGATGTATCCAATCTCGTCGTTCGCCAGCCCGAATACAAATTTGTATTTTCCAGGCATCATGTCACGTACAACAGGTAATTCGAGCGGATGAATGCCAAAATCATTTCCTTCAGGAGCTTCAATTCCGCCGTTAATCAGTTCAGGATAAGGTTCTCCGGGGATCGTTACGATGGTAACTGGTCCAATTTGGCATGCCGAAACTTCAGAGCGCATTTTCATCCAGCCAACGGTACCACGGTCTAAAATGCCAAGCATGGCACCCAATTTAAACAGGGTATTTTCGATAGGGAAATAAACGGTTTTCACAGCCAACGAAATTGCAGCAGAGTCGAGAGTTTCCGAAGGCCTATCCATGGCTTTCAGAACAGCCAGTGATAATGCTTTCCCCTGGGCTTCTGCCTTTTCGTAAGATGGTTCTCTGTATTCAACTCCGGTAACCGGATCTTTCACAGATAGACTTGGATGTGTCGTCATTAATCCGCCCACGGCCCCATTCACATAAACCGAAACTCCTCCAATACCTGCTTTTACAACACTATCGCCTCTAAAAACGCCCTTTTCAACTCCTTCGCGCACATAATGGCAAAAGTCGGAAGTAATCAGTAAATTCTTGCTCCACAGCGTCTCTGCATGGTCGGTCCAGGCCACCAGCGATCCCAGTGTTTGCCCATTTTCCTTGTCAATAGCTTTAATCAGCCTCAATCCCGAATCAAAGACTTCGGGTTTACGGGTATCTTTTACCAAAGGAATTGCACTGGCTAAATCTTCTGAAATCTGTAACCTGGCAGGTTTCATTTTTTTCACAGCCGCAACAACTGATTTTACAGCCTGCCTTTTTACGTATTTTAAATACTCCTGATTGACACCGTTTTTGAAGGGCGTTTTACCCCAAAGGCCCATCAGATCGGGTGCTTCGTGGTCGTGAGTAGAAGAAACAATAGCATAAGTTATTCCAGCCTCTCCAGGTATCATTTCCCGGATATCGATGATGTTATCACCCATCAGTCCAATGGCATCGAGCACAACCAGAGCAATCCGAGTCTTCCCGTTGTCGATCACCATAGTACGCGCCCATAAATTGTCGTGCACGCCATTGGCTGCCTTGCTGTTACTGAACCCGGCCATCCACACCGGATCGAAAACGCCGTTTCCATTTCCGTCGGTAAACTTATCACCATCTTCTGGATTATATTTGGCATCGTTATTGGCATCAATCCATTTATCCGGAACTTCAGGAGTGATGGAAAATGCAGCAAAACCGGCAGACAATTGACCCGCTTTTCCTCCAGTAATTTTCAAGTCGGCTTTGTAACCCGGATGCCGGTCTTTCAGGTTCGATTTAACCCAAAATAAAATGACTACAATCTGTACAAGAAATAAAATTCCAAGTATTTTAAAAAACTTCTTCATTAGGTTACAATTTACAATAAAAACATCTCACGGTTTGTTAGTTTTTAGTTGCAACTAAAATAGACCCGCATAATCAGAAATGCTTCGTTTATCTTAGACAAAGAGCATTAAATATTAACCTGCATTTGCTAAAGAAAGTAAACTTCAATTATTTTATGCTCAAATTTATAGCGAACTCTGATTGTTAAGGAAAGGAAATCCTGATTATTTAAAATCTTTCCGATATTCTGAAGGCGTTTTCTTCATGAAATCTTTGAAGTAGTGGTTGAAATTTGCAAGGTTATTATATCCACATTCGAAACAAATTTGTGTAATTTGTTTATCCGTTTCTACCAATAATTTTGTGGCAATGCCTATCCTCACATCTTTAACATAGTCCATAAAAGTCTGATTGGTCTTCTTTTTGAAATAGCGGCAAAACGATCCAGGTTCCATACAGACCAACGAAGATGCCTCCTTGAGCTTGATCCCTTCATGAATATTCTGAAAAACATACTCATAAACCTTATTGATCTGATCGGTGTCTTTCTCGTGAATGTTGGGCTGTGACGATGGTAATGCAAGATGTACGCGATCTTCAATCTGAAGTAACATATTAAAAACCTTCAAAAGCTCGATATATAGTTCCAGTCCTGTCAAGTTAACCATCCTGACAAGCGAGGCTGATACTCTCTCGACTTTCTTCCCCTTAAAGCAAATTCCATTACCAGAATCTTTAAGCAAGTCAACAACTTTCTCCAGCTCCGGAATATTAAAAAAATCTGAATGAAAAATATTTTCGTAAAAATGGGTTACCACGCATTCAGCTTCCGGTTCTGACTCATCTGTCCCAACTTCCCAGCAATGATAAATATTGGGACCCAAAAGAACCAGATCTCCTTTTGTATAACTCGAAATGTGATTACCCACAATTCGTCGACCCGAACCTGAAATGATTAAATTAAGTTCAAAATTCTTATGCGAATGAATTTTATTGGATTTGGGATCCATTTTAAGCCTGCGCGTAATAAAGGTCTTCTTATAGGGAACCGATATTTTCTCATAGATAAATTCCATGTCCGCGTTTTTTAACTTCAGTAACCAAATATAAATATTTATTCTAATAATTTTGTTAATATACTATACAAACAGAACAAAAATATACTTATATCAGCTGACCATGTAAATATGTGATATTCCATGCACTGAAATAAAATCAGAGATTAAAGAGCCGTTATAAATTTCTCCAGTATTTCTCAATTTATTCGTTGTACAAATGTCGTTCCCGTATCGGAAAATTCGGAACCTCTGCTGCCGGATAAAATCCTTTCGAAAACAAGTTTTGTTCCTGATATTTAATCGGTGGTACGTTGAGTTCATCAAGATGTACATCAAGCCTATCGGTAGAGATTTGAACTTGAGTGATTTCAAAATAGGTGCAGATTTCTGCCGGAAGAAGTGCTTCTAATAACTGAGTATATTGATCTTTCATCGAATCTTTGTCTTTATATTTTCCCTAAACAAAGATTAATTTCTAATTGATCCTCACTGTCCCCCACAACAAAAAAAAAGCTCTGTAATCATTTCTATTGCAGAGCTTTACAGTTTTTAAAAGTGACCCAGCTGGAGTTTGAACACGTCCTTATTCCAAGCTGATTCTCAATATTTTACAAAGCGCTTATTCCTATAGGTCTCGATATAGTCTCGACTGATATTCAATCCATTACAAGTCAAATATACACAAATAATATTAAAAAATACCATTCTAAGCGAGGATCCAGAAAATTCCTTTTTACAAATTTCGAAGATGTACACATTGATCTAAGTTAGAACATTTCTAAAACGCATTGTTTTTACTGCAAAACAGAAATACACAAAGCAATATTCTTACTCTTCAAAAAAAACAGTGAACGTATTCTTTTCGTCAAAAAACTCTTTTATGAATTAACATAAGATAAAATCTATTTTATTCTATTCAGTTGATATTTCAGAGGTATTTGGAATCCCATTCAGGAAAAAGTGCTGATAGTTATCCGCAGCATTCGTGTCTGGTTGTCCATTCCCATCTGTTTGATCATATATAAACAAGGTAAATACCTGCGTGGTATAAAAATCTCCTCCACTTCCGTAATCAACCGTCTGATAAATAATCTTTGGATTATCCGACGTTGAACTTACCGTCACCGGCATTCCCGATATAGCATGCGCCTGTGCTTCCGATAGGGTCGTATAATTCCCCGCAGCAATCACATATTTAAACGAGTAAGTGGAAGTCCCACAATTCCGGCCGATCTGCCAATCTATAATCTTTGATCCTAAACTTTCACCTTTACAATCATGACCAGGATCGTTCACATACAAATTGAAACTATTCTGTAAACTTATTTCCAAGGTTGCTCGGCTATCACAGCCATTACTTGCCCCTTTTATGACCTCAATAGTATAAGTCCCATTTACCAGACTTCCTGGCCAGCTAATCTTTACCGAAGCTGAATGATATGGCGAGGCTGAATTATCAATCTGGTAATCGGTGCCTGAGGTAAGCTGGGTACCTGTTGTTCCTGAACCAGCATAAACTTTCCAGCTATACGTATATCCCGATTCCGGAGCTGAAGCATCTTCGGTTACATAGTAGCGATAATCGCCGCATTGTTTCGGTGATACGCCTGTACCTCCTCCGCTAACCACCGAATGACTTATCGTTATTGGTGCAGGGGAGGCATTTACCACCACATCAATCGACAGTGTTTTCGATAGTCCTGCCTGATCTGTAATCGTATATACAATATGATTGGTTCCTATATTAAATAATGCACCATCGGTAAGGTTAGTTCCGCTACCTGTCGTTGCTCCGGTTAATACATAGGCAAGCTGCAAATCGGCAAAAGCAGTACAGTTATCGGTGGCTTTTAAATTGGTAAGGCTGATGCCTGAAACGGCTGCTGTTGTTGATCCATACGCTGCACAAAGCGTTTGACTTACCGGTGCATACGCTGTAAATACGGGTGATGTGTTTTCTCTAAAGGTCAATGCGTTGGAAACTAAGGTACAGTTCTCGTCACTAAACAGTGCTGTCTGTGATACCAGTAATCGATACTGATCGCCCTGATGTGCCAAAGATCCCGTGAATGACGGACTGTTTGTTCCTACATTGGTCCAGGTGCTGCCATTATTACTACTTACCTGCCATTGATAATTGTAACCGGTATTTGTGGTACTGATCGAAAGACTTCCTCCGATACAGGTATTGTCGGTATTCAACGAACTTATCATTATAGCTGGTTGGTTCAGACTGAATACCTGCTGACAGGTCGATACATTACCTGCCATATCTGCAATCTGGTAAGTTCGCGTAAGCGTAGAACCAACCAGATTATCCTCAAGTTTGGTAAAACTGGAGGTATTTAAGCTACAATTATCACTGGCCGATCCTCCGGCTGCTGTAAACTCTGCATAAGTCGTATAGGTCGGTGCATTGGAGACACAGAAAACAGTTTGTCCGGCCGGACAGGTAATCGTCGGTTTTATATTATCAACAACCGTAATGGTAAACGAACAAATTTGAGTATTTCCGTTCGAATCAATTGCGGTATAAGTTATAGTAGATGTTCCTGTTGTTATAGTGGCTCGGTTCGTCCCGGCAACTGGAGTGGTGATGGCTTCTCCGGCACTGGAGACCACTGTAACCGTCGGAGTACTGCAATTATCCGAAACCGTTGGAATGGTCCAGTCAACAACTTTTGAACACAATCCTGCATCAACATTAACGGTCATATTCGACGGACAATTGCTAAACACCGGTTTCTCGGCATCAACCACCACTGTCGCCGGGTCGGTCAAATCAACCGATGAACAGCCTGCTATGCTGGCAACAACTTTATAATTTGTTGTTACCGTTGGTAAACTAGCCTGCGGAATAACAAGATTTAGATTAGCTCCTGCTCCTGTCCCTGTTATTGCCGATGTAAACGAAGTCCCATCCGTAGTCTTTAATTCGTAGGTCACTCCGTTCGCTGCATTTGATATGGTAATCGTTACATTACCTGTTGCCGGTTTACAGATAGCGGCATCACTGACGATCAGTGAAGTGGATGGTGAGTTATTTACCGTTGCTGTTACGTCAAACCTTGAAATACTTTCACAGCCATTTATCGTTTGGGTGGCATAGTAATGTGTTCCATTGACCAAAGCAGTCGTGCTTGCCAATGCGGTTCCTCCCGTTGCTGCGGCATACCACTTTATGGCGGTTCCGCTTGCTGCCAGATTCGCTACAGTTGGAGTAGATCCGGAACAGAAACTCTGACCGGAAGAACCGGTAGGAGCGGCTGTTGAGGAAACGGTCAACGCAACTGCATTACTGGTTAGCTGAGGTCCGCACGCTCCCTGAACCTTTACCGTATATTGTTTCCCGTTCAATCCTGATGACGGATTGGTTATCGTTAATGTGGTTGTTGTTACTCCACTGTAGGGTGCTGTTTCTGTTAATGCAGTCGTTCCATCCACATACCATTGATACGTTAATCCATTCCCTGAGGCAGCAACTGTCATCGTAGCAACTCCTGAACTCGCACAAACCGCAGATGGAGCCGTGGGCTGTCCGGTAATGGCAGCATTGGCACTTAAGGTAACCGTAAAAGTGCGTCCCTCACTTACACATCCGGTTTTAGTCTTTTTAACCGTTAATGTACCGCTAAAAACACCGGCTCCACCTACCGGGGAGGACGGGACGCTTACTGTAATTGGACTTGGCCCTAATGTAGCATCAGTTACGTTAACTAAACCTGCTGCAATTGCTGCAGAATTATAAACAAT
>Ga0302286_10001480_pt1 | contig 17421 bp, 14 predicted proteins | sample III_Fen_E2_3_FD_198765 | JGI IMG/M metagenome (GOLD analysis project Ga0302286, IMG submission 198765) | Peat permafrost microbial communities from Stordalen Mire near Abisko, Sweden - III_Fen_E2_3 | ecosystem: Environmental > Terrestrial > Soil > Wetlands > Permafrost | place: Sweden: Abisko...
TCAGAAAATAAATCAACTTATGAAGTCACTTTACAAGCAGTCTCCAAAGAAAATACCCTCTTAGACAAAATAAATTACACAAAATGCTTTCAAAATATCATAGAATTCGTTTTTTGTGTATTAATTTTGAGCAATGAGCATTGCAGAAATCATCAACCAAATAAAATCCACTTTGCCAGCTAATGTAAAGCTGGTCGCTGTATCGAAAACCAAGCCCATAGAACTCCTGATGGAAGCCTATGTTGCCGGGCAAAGGGCATTTGGCGAAAACAAGGTTCAGGAGATGGTCTCCAAATACGAAGCGCTGCCAAAAGACATCGAATGGCACTTTATCGGTCACCTGCAATCGAATAAAATCAAACAGATCATCCCCTTTGTTCATCTGATTCACGGTATAGACTCATTCAAACTACTGAAAGCCATTGATAAAGAGGCAAGACAGGCAAACCGGGACATTCCCTGCCTGCTCCAGTTTCACATTGCCGAAGAAGATACCAAATTTGGTTTATCGATGGATGAAACCCTTGAAATGCTGAATTCATCCGAATTTAAATCACTCGATCATATAACAATTGCTGGTGTAATGGGCATGGCTACTTATACGGATGATATTGATCTGATCAGGAAAGAATTTGCACATCTGAAAACAATCTTCGATCAACTCCGAAAAGATTATTTTTACGATAATGACGAATTCAGGGAGATCTCAATGGGTATGTCGGGCGATTACCTCATTGCTGTTCAGGAAGGAAGCACCATGATCCGCATTGGCAGTATACTGTTTGGCGAACGAACCTATTCTTTATGAAGAAAAGGAACTTTAAGAAAGTGGAAGACTTCCATGGAAAATTATCCTATAAAAACATTCCTGACCCAATGATCTACGAAAGAATCCAGTTTATGAAGTATTTTGCAGAAAAATAACTAATATTCCCCTTCCCCGTCATGCCGAAATTGTTTCGGCACCCCCTCCGATCGGGAGATACAGAAACAAGTTTAGGATGACGTTTTATTTTCCCATTTCCTCTTTCCTTTTTCCAGTTTTTCAGAGTCCGATGGAAGGAAGAAAATCAACCACTTCTCTCATCAATTCCACCTTCTGGTCAATTGTTCCTTGAATAGCCTGTTCGAGGCGTTCAATCTCAGCATCAATTTTTCTCTGATCTATACTCTCAGTCATATTGACAATGACGGTATAGGCTTCAAATGCAATTATGAAATCACTCTTAATAAGCAAATCAACAAACAGTGTCAGGTAGTTGCTGTAATCGAGCCCGTTTTCCCAACAGCAGGCCAGCAATTCTTTGCGTTCGGGCGCATATTTCTGATTTTGAATGGCTTCAATAATAAGGGGGACGGCTTCCCTCTCCTTTAGGTTGGCAAACAATGAATTAATCTTTGACTTGATCTCAGCGTTTTGAGTCATATGTAAGAGCTCAATCAACATAGGCACATCGGATGCTTTTCCTGAAACCTTTAAATCTTCCAGCGTCTCTATGACGCGAAGGGAGTCCTCCGATTGCAATCCTTTCAGCAGGTTTGTATGGTGGTCGTGTGTGTGGTCACTGATCATATATTGTCAAAGTTAATGTTTTGCAAATTTAATAATTTGAAGATAATATTTGCCGTTCCTTCTTTCAGGATATTTTTACAGGGATTTTATCACTAAAAATAATTAACCGTTAGCCAGTCAACCTATACTGCTGAAATCTGATCTTAATTTTATCTTTGCCCCCCTATTGAAACAGGATAATGAATAAAAAGACGAAAGAACTTGCTGAACTCAGTGTTCCACGATTAATGCTCAAATTTTTTGTGCCGGCATTTATCGGGGTATTTATTAATGCCCTGTACAACATTGTTGACCGTGTTTTTATCGGTCAGGGAGTAGGGTCCATGGCATTAAGCGGTGTCTCGGCAACTTTCCCCGTGATGTTGATTGTAATGGGTTTCGGGATGCTCATCGGTATCGGGGCAGGGGTTCTGGTTTCGATCAACCTGGGGAAACACAATATGCACAAGGCCGAAAAGGTACTGGGTAGCAGCTTCCTGTTGATGTTGCTGGTTTCAGTACTGATAACCGTTATCGGGATGTCCATCAAAGGTCCCATGCTTAGGTTATTTGGTGCCACCGCCGAAACAAGCAGATACGCAAACGATTACCTGAATATTATCCTGGCATGAACCGTATTCCAGGTGGTCGGCTTTTCGCTCAACAACATCATCAGGGCCGAAGGAAATGCGCGCATCGCCATGTTCTCCATGATCATCAGCGCGGGTACAAACATGATTCTCAACCCGATCTTTATCTTTGGGTTTGGCTGGGGGGTAAAAGGATCAGCCTTTGCCACCGTAATCTCTATGATCGTGCTTACCATTTGGGTCCTGGCTCATTTCAGGGGAAGAAATTCAGTCGTCAAGCTTAGGCTGGAAAACATCAGGTTCGATCGTAAGATTCTCTTCGAGATACTGGCTATCGGGATGGCACCATTCGTCATGCAAATTGCCAATAGCTTCGTTCAGGGCCTGATCAATACCAAACTCATCGCCTTTGGCGGTGACCTGGCCGTTGGGGCCATGGGCATCGTGAACAGTGTTGCCACTATGATTGTCATGGCCATCGTTGCCATAAACATGGCTTCCCAGCCGATCATCAGCTTTAATTATGGTGCTAATTCATTTGGAAGGGTGAAAGACACTCTGCGGATATCGATTATTTCGGCCACAGTAATTGCCCTGCTATCATTCCTTCTGGTCGAAACTCTTCCCGAATCCATCGTCAGACTATTCAATTCTTCAGATAAGGGGCTCATGGATTTTGGCCGCGAAGGACTTCAAATGGCCCTGATGGCCCTGCCCCTTGTGGGATTCCAGGTGGTTGCAGGGAATTTCTTCCAGTCGATGGGAAAGGCAAGAATTGCGGTATTGCTTACCCTGCTCCGCCAGGTGATTATTCTGATTCCACTGTTGTTCATTCTTCCCGATTACCTTGGCCTTCATGGCATCTGGCTGGCCATGCCCATTTCCGACACCTGTTCAGCGGTAATTGTCGTGTTCTTTCTGGTCAACCAATGGAAAAAGCTTAATCTGCTGGTCACTTCTCCTTTATTTTGAATCCTGTAAATTCAATCTCCTTATCCTGTGAGTTTGCAGAAAATTAACCCCTTAAAACAAAAAAGGAATATTTCTGAATTGGTAAGTATGCAAAAATGTGAACCCTTTTAACAGAACAGGGATTTCCTGTTAAACGGATACCCCAAAAGTGCCACCTTGTGTATACCTTGTGTATACCTTGTGTGTACCTTGTGTATAGCTTGTGTGTTCAGGAACACATAAGGTACACACAGGCTACTCTTAATGTACACTCAATCTATACTTAAATCCACACTATGGTATTGCCCTGATAGGAGGTAAACCCATCATATTTCAGGAAAGAGTACTGAAACAGCCCGAAAATCATAACCGTTAATAACGGAAATCTTGTATTTTTGCAGGGAACCGATCTCCGAAGGATCGGGAATTAACTAAACTCCTGCCCGACATGAATAAGAAACAGCTTTTTGATGCTTTCCTTGAAGGTAAAAAGATTGACCGAACCTTATTTCGTCCCATCCTGATGCACTTTGCCGCCCGCTTCACCGGCAATACCTACGGTGAATTTGCGTCAGACCACAACGTGCTTGTAAACAGCAACATCAAAACCATGGAGCATTTTGATTACGATATGGTGAGCCTGATTTCGGATCCATACCGCGAAACTTCGGCATTCGGTGCACCAATTACCTTTATTCCCGAAGCGGTTCCGCGTTGCGAGAAGCTGATTGTGAAATCATGGGAAGACATTCAGAACCTGGAACGTCCGAATGTGTGCAAATGTACCCGCACATTGGACCGCATCAAAGGAGCCGAGCTTTTCCAGAAAAAATTACAGGGGACAGTGCCTGTTATCGGCTGGATAGAAGGCCCACTGGCCGAAGCCTGCGATCTGGCAGGGGTGAGCCAGATGCTGACCCAGCTGATGATGGATCCCGACTTTTGTAACCTGCTGCTCGATAAATGCAATGAAACCGCGAAGGATTTTGCAAAAGCGCAAATAGAGGCAGGCTGTGACGTGATCGGTATCGGAGATGCCATTTGTTCGCAAATTGATCCCATTACCTACGATACCTTTGTGAAAGAGCGACACCGCGAGCTGATTGCTTTCATCCATGACTGCGGAGCTCGCACCAAACTGCATATCTGCGGAGACATCACCCACCTTTTACCTTCACTGAAGGAAGTAGGCACCGACATCCTCGATCTGGATTACGACGTCGACATTTCGCATGCCCGTGCGGTTATGGGCGAACACATTGTCCTGATGGGAAATATTAATCCTATAATAATTCAGGATTCCAGCGCGGAAGAAGTAGAGCGGTTATCGCGTGAACTTGTTGAAAAAAACAGCAACGAACGGTTTATCCTGTCTGCCGGTTGCGAAATCACTGTTGGCACTCCGCATGCAAACCTTATGGCTATGAGGAAGGGAAGTCTTTGAGCTTAAGTTTTATCCCAAAAAATCATTTACAATACGAGCTCTTTGATTTGAATTAGGAATAAACCCTCAGGGCTGCAGCCACAGCAAAATCACCCATCTGCTGCTTAACTTCCTTCCGTGACAGAATGTCTGATTGGTTCTGCATTGTAGTGGAACCCTCTTTCGGACTGGCAATTTCGGACAAAACCAATAACAATCGATCAACATCCTCTTCGCAGTTTTCTATGCCCAGACTTATCCTTACAAGGCCGGGTAACCTCAATTTAGGGAATACTGTCTGTATCAGACGTTGAAATCGCTCAAGAGAAGGTGATACCTGGAGAAGATGCTTGACGATGATATGAGCACAATGACAACCAAAACGAACACCTATTCCACCCCGTAAGGCCAGCTCATTGGCCACCCGTATTGACACCATGCCTTTCAGACCAAAAACGATGACCCCGAGCTTATGGGCAAAGAGGGGGGATTCAGGATCCTTAATCCCATAGACCTTAATGCCAGGTATTTTCGCCAGACCGCGCAAAGCCCTTACGGTCAAGGCCTTTTCTTCCTCGCGGATCAGGTCCATACCAATCCTTTCCAAAAGCACAAACGCTTTGCCCAGTGCGGCAATTCCTCCCGCATTTTCTTCACCTGACGATTGAATCAATTCAAGTTCTTCCGTATTAAATTTCAACAACCCTTTTCTGACCATCAGTACTCCACAGCCAAATGGCGCATAAACCTTATGAGCTGAGAATGCGAGATAGTCGATTCCGCATTCTTCCATATTAACTTTACGATGTGCTATTAATTGTGCGGCATCAACAAGCAGCCTGGCTCCATACTGATGAGTAATCAAGCTTATCTCCTTTAAATTGTTGCATACTCCAAGGACATTCGAAGCGCCGCTGACGGCTATAAGCCTGATTCGTTTCAATCCGTACTGACCTTCCTGATTGTAGGCTTTCAGGAGTGAGTCCAGCTCATTCAAATCGATAAAGCCTTCATCGTCCACTGAAAGCCGGATCAGCGAGCAGTCTGGAACTGCACGCCATGGCAGATCGTTCGAAGAGTGTTCAAGGAGCGTGTTAAGCACAACAGGCCCGGTGCTGTTAACAGATTCAAGGCTCAGACTTTCGGCCGCAAGGTTGATCGCCTCAGTTGTATTGGAAGTAAAAATCAGATCATAATCGGTCAGGGGTGCACCAAGCATTTCGGCGCAAATAGTCTTCACCTCGCTAATGATCTCTTGCCTCTTTTGACCAGTTTGGCGCCAGCTCTGAAGATAAGCATTCCAGATAGGGGTGAAAGTGGGAGTGCTTGCGCTGTTGTCAAAGTTAACAAACGGCTGTTCTCCTTTCATTGTCGGAACCTTAATAACGCGTTCGATCAGGTTCAGCCTCAGTTCTTTCAACAATTCTCTTCCGGTGTATTTCTCCAGTTTATCATGATATTCTATTTCCGCAGCAGTTTTTTTCACAACGACAGAACCAAGGAAGATGTCTTTTCCGTATTGTTGAACCATGCGCAGGGCCCTGGCAAACGCGATGATGTTAATTATTGCAGGTGTGCCTGCCTCGAACATATCCGGTGCATCCGCCCAGATAACCCAATCTTTGGATATCAGTTTGGTCGTTCCACCACCAGTCTCGAAAGGAACGCCTTTGGGTAACGCTTTTCGTTTAACAGCCAATGCCCTCACCCCCAGGGCAAGGCCGATATCCGCGCTTGACAACAGCTGATAATTTTCTGGCAGAAGTAGTTTCGTGAAAACTACGGCTCTTCGGGGCGTACAAAAGATTACAATGTAGCTGTCTCTGTTAAGTTCCAGATATTCAAGTACAATATTTCTGGCCTGATCGAATAAATGTGTAGTCACCATTGAGTTGTGTCCGCTCCCCCGGTGAACATTGGAATAAGTTTCCAGTGCGGCATGCACCCCAAGTTCCAGTTCAACAAATGCTTCGGCTGATTCATTGTCCTTCGGAACAGAAGTTTCAACTCCTTTGAGTTGAAGCACTTCCACTGGGTTGTTTTCAGTATGGATGACGGCTTTCATTATGGAATCTTCTTATAATTTAAGATACTGATTTTCAATTTCATAAATAATTAAGATACGTCACAGACGCAAAACCAATAAACCCCCGGTTCAATTTTTGCCTAAGAAAAAGCTATGTGATGATGGTATATTTCTCAAAAGTAAAGCAAAATACTCTACGAATGTGCATGATAAAACCATTCAATCCTTAAAAATTGAGCTTGTATCCATACTTTGCAGGTCCATATTCTGATGCTTAACCTACTGCTAAATATAAAAACTCTTTCCCGAAATACCTCGATTTCAGAGAAGAGTTTTCATAAAAAACATAAACTTGTAAGCAGTTCGTTTTATTAGCGTAAAAAACGGTTTAATTATTTTAAGGAATTATTCAGTTCTGTTTATTTTTAGGAATTAATCAGTTCTGCTATTTCAACAATTCACCCAAAAACAAAAGGGTATGATTCCAGGCGCGTTTAGCCATTACTTCGTTGTATTCCTGCGAGGTTGGATTAGTAAATGTATGTCCGCAATTGGCGTAGGTGATGATTTGCCAGTCGGCTTTTCCATCCTTCATTTCCTGAACCAGTTGGTCGTAAATCTCCTTGGTTACCCCTTTATCTTCTGCAGGATTTTCAACCAGAACTTTGGTTTTAATTGGTACGTTGGTTCGTTCAGGAGCTTTGGCCAGTCCGCCGTGAATAGATACTACACCGGTAACATCAAACCCGGCACGTGCGGTTTCCAGAGCACCTGTTCCACCAAAACAATAGCCAATCACAGCAATCTTGCCGCTTTTTGCACCGGCAGCTTTCAGTTGTTCCAGCGCAAGCGAAATGCGTTTTTGGTAAAGTTGGTAATCAGTTTTAAACTGTGTTGCAATTTTTGCAGCACTGCCAAAATCGGTCGGAATGTTACCTTTTCCGTAGATATCGGCTACAAAAACAACATAGCCCTCTTTTTCGAGCTGGAGCGCAGCAGCCTTGGCTTCATCGTCAATTCCCATCCAGGCCGGAAGAACTAATACTCCAGGAAAGTTTTTACCTGCGTTAGAAGTAACCAGTCCATTGAGCTCCTGAGAGCCGTCGGAATATTTCACAGCTTTCAAGGTTTGTGCTGTAAGTGATTGAATAAGTCCCATAAGAACTGTAATAATTAGAAGTTTCTTCATCGTGATTCAATTTTAATGTTTATCTGAATACTTTAGTTCCTGAAACCAACGACGAAGAACTTTGTTTACATCAGCCTGTTAAGTTTTCTTAATAACAATTCAGGGCTTCACTTCTGTAGTGAAACACTGGCCCATATCCAGCATAAGCAACCCGGGTTTATTCTGCATTAAATCGCTCCATAAATTGTCCAGCTCATTTTTTATTTTCTGCCGGAATTTCCACCAACCTAAAAAACAGCTGCCGGTAAGAATTCATTGAAAACAGGAAATTCTTTACCGGCAGCAAAATACAATCGACACTTCAAATACTTTATTTCTTTACAGCCGGGACTAGTTTTACAGTTGAAACTTCAACTGTTATTTCACCCAATCTTTTTGCAACTTCAGGCTTCATGCTTTCCTGATAACGTCCTCCCAGATGTTTGGCCAGGAACTTCTCGGAAGACGCCAACATGGCCATATTATTTACAGGACGTGCAAAGCCATGACCTTCGTCGGGAGCAACAATATATTCTACCGGGAAACCTCTATCGCGCAGTGCAATTACAATTTGATCGGATTCCGCTTTATTTACGCGAGGATCGTTTGCGCCCTGAACAACAAGTAAGGCGGCCTTAATTTTATTGGCAGAATTAAGCGGTGATTGCCGCTCTAGCTGTGCCTTGCCTTGGGGAGTGGTAGGGTCTCCCATTCTTACATGAAATATCTTTCGTCCAGCTTCCCAATATGGCGGTATAGAATTCAGCAAGGTTATCAGGTTCGAAGGACCGACAATTGATACTCCACAGGCATAAACATCGGGTGTAAAAGCTACACCGGCAAGAGTGGCATACCCTCCGTACGAACCTCCCATAATTCCAATTTTTGCCGGATTAGCAATTCCCTGGCTGATCAGGTATTTAACTCCCCAGGTCAAATCGTCCTGCATTTTTTCTCCCCACTGATTGTTGCCGGCATTAAGGAATTTCTTTCCATAACCGGTAGATGATCTGAAATTCGGAGAAAGCACAGCATAACCTCTATTGGCAAGAAACTGTGCATAGGAATTATAGCCCCATCCATCGCGTCCCCACGGACCGCCATGCGGAAATACAATTACAGGCAGATTTTTAGCTTCAAGACCTTTAGGCAAGGTAAGATAGGCAGGAATTTCAAGCCCGTCAGATGATTTATACCTGATCGCCTTCATTTCAGCAAGATCCTTTACAGGAATATTTGGCCGTGGACGATACTGAAAAGTAAGCTTTTTTGTGGTGCGATCAAACAAATAGGTAGATCCCGGATCGACATCAGCTGAAGCGCTAATCAACCAGTAATTCTCGTCGGTCGTAGATGATGAGTAATAGATATCAGTGTTTGGTAATTCTTTCTTAATCAGATTATAATCTTCTTCAAAAGATTTATCTTTCCAGTATATTTGGGTTCGCTCATCTTCGTATGAAGTAGAAATCAATTCTTTGGTTTTTTCCGAAATAAATACATTGCCGATGTCAACCTTTTTTAACGGATCACTTTCAACAATCTCTTCCTTCATCGTTTCAGGATCAAAAAGAATCAACTGAGAAAGATCAAGGTTGTCACCTTTATTCGTAGTCATGTACACGCGCTTATTATCTTTACTGAAAGCTATTGGATTAGCCTCCTCGAAAACCGATGTGGTATAAATTTTAACCAACTCTTTGTCATCAACCCGAAGAATATCATTGCTTCCATCACTATTGGCACGGCTGGCCAGTCGCAACTGATCATTCCAATCAAACACCCAACCAGTAATCCTGTCTGTTGCAGAATTTTGACGGACCAGAGTTCTTTCTCCTGTTGATATTTTCATTTTATATAGATCGTGCCATGCCTTGTCGCGGTCATTCAACCCGATATAGATGGCATCAGGATCAGTCAATGGCAATGAATAAATAAATACCCTCACTCCTTTCAGATTGGTAAGATCTCTGTTAACCGGAATATCACTTCCCGCAACGGGTGCTTCCAGAGGATTAACAGCATAAATATTAAAATTCTCGTCTCCGCCTTTGTCCTGTGAATAGAGGATGTATTTTCCATCGCGTGTCCAGAAATATGAACGGATAGGCCGAACAGTGTCTGCTGTTATTGGTTTTGCTGCAGTAAAATCCTCATTCAGTTTCTTTATCCATATATTCTGAGTCCCTTTATAAGGTTTTATAAAGGAAATGAATTTCCCATCTGGAGATAACTGACCTCCGGCAATCTCAGGGGCATCGAATAGAAGTTCACGATCAATAATTGGAGGTTGCACCTCTTTGGGTTTTGGTGTCTGACACGCCATTGTTGTGGCAAAGAACATTAAACAAATCATCTTTGAGGTTTTCATTAGCAAACGTTTTAAGATTGATAAATAATGATAATGAGTATATAACAGAAACCGAATTAATAATGTTGTTGTATTAATCGTTGTATTAATCAATTCGTCATAGATTCACCAATATTCAAAATTTCAGTATCAAATCTTTTGCTTTTACCTAAATTCACAATCAATACCACAGTGAATTCTATGATAATTCATTTACATTTTGGTATGAATTAATAAATATACAAACTCTTACCCATAATTCAGTAATTTCAGAGAAGAGTTTTCATACATATTTTCAGATGCCAGCTGTGGTAAGAATTTCATTATCAAACCCCATAATCACTTTCCAGACGCGTTCTTTTATTTCTTCCGGAGTGGGATTTAATTCTCTTGTGGAAAATGTTCCCTTTTCGATGTCTATACGTTCAAAAACCATAAGGTACAGCGCAAATATGATTTCGAGGCTGAGTTGACCGCGGGGCTCAATAAATGGTCTTATTTCCTGAATCATTTCATAGGTCTTCACCCGATAGAAGTCTGCAACCTCATACAATTCACGGATGAGGTTTCGGAACCCATATGTCAATGGTTCCCCTTTGGCCATTTGAAGCAGTTTTTCGCGGTTAAGATCATTCATTGCGATCAGATCATCCGGGAAATAATTGAGGTTATTGAGGTGGTCCTTTTGGAAATCACGAATGATATGCACCAGGTAACTAAATATCGCACATGGGGTGGCTACCTGTTTCACATCAAAAACCGGTGGCAAATACAACCCATTCTCTTTGGTCAGCCCGCATAGGTGAACGAAGATGGATGCCGGGGCCACGGAAGCTCCACCTGCATAATCGATAAAGGTTTGCAGCGTGGGGAATCCATCGTTATAAATGTCGTAAATCATCGACTGGGCGAAGGATTCGAGTGGCCAGAAAGGGATGCAAAACCGTTGTATAGTTTTGATCAGTTCGGCCTGTGCCGGATTATTTTGAGAGGTCTCCATAATCGTATTGATCCAGAGATATACGTCGGCCTCAAATTGCGCTTTATTTTCAGGGGCAATGGTGAGATGCTCGGTTTTGTAGTTGTCGATAAGATCATCGATGGCACGCATAAATTTATAGCAGTTCTTTGCTGCCTGATAGCGTTGGGGTTCCCAGAAACGGGCTGCAATGAGGATATTCGGATGATCGATGATTTTTGGAAAATCAATGGAATCGAAGATATCCACATAAAGGTCGTTACGGGTTTGAACTGTTGTTTCCATGTTAGTTGAAATTCGGGTTCGATGCTTCCTTTAATATGCGTTCGCTTGTCAGTTTGGCCGATAAAAGTACCAGCGGAATGCCATTTCCGGGGTGCGTACTTCCACCCGCGAAATACAAATTTACATACTTTTTATGTCTGTTTTGTGGTCGGAAGTATCCCATTTGGAAAATTGTATGTCCCAGACTACCAAAAACAGAACCCCTGGTCACATTACAGGTTTTCTTCCATGTCTTTGGGAGGTAACAGATTTCAAATTTGATGTGTTCTTCGATGTCATCCAGTCCTGCCTCTTTCAGACGACTAATGACGCCGGCACGGGCTGTTTGCTTCAGCTTTTTCCAATCCTGATCGTAACTGGCATCCAGATGTGCAACCGGTATTATCACAGACAGGGTATCGTGATTTTCCGGGGCAGCTGTCTTGTCTGTACGTACAGGTGCATGGATATAGAAACTTGGATTATCTGACAATGATTTTTCCTTGAAAATCTTGTTCAGGCCTTCCTTGTAAGGTTCGTTCAGAAATACACTGTGATGGTCGAGTTGCGGATACACCTTATCAACTCCCCAATGAAAAACAATGGCTGAACAGGAATATTTTAATTTCTTCAACCTATCAGATTCCTTCTTGTCGGGCAGCAACTCCTTGTAAACGTATGGCAAATCGGCATTGGCAATCACCAGATCGGCATCTATTATCGTTCCGTCTTCCAATACTATTCCCTGAGTTTTGTTTCCGTTCACCACAATCTTTGAAACCGGGCTTTTATACTGAAACTGCACGCCAAGTCCCTCTGCGGTTTCAAGGAGTTTCTCTACGATGCGGTGCATTCCGCCTTTGGGAAACAAGGCTCCTTCTGCAATTTCGGCTCCCGGCAACATAGAGAAAAATGCAGGTGCCTGGTAAGGGCTTTGTCCCACATAGATGTTCTGAAAAGTAAACGCCATTCGCAGACGAGGATCTTTAAAATAATGTTTGATATAATCGGTATGAAACATCCAAACTTTCAGCTTTATAAGCAGACGGATGCTTTTTAGGTTGACAAATTCGAACAGGTGATAAAAATTCTTACCCAGTAAATCGTTGATGGAAAGATTAAAAAAGTCATATCCCTCTTTCGCATATGCTTGAAATTTTGGATAGCTTCCCGGTTCGATAGCCTCCAGTTGTGCCTTCATCTTTTCTGCATTACGCGTAAATGCAAAGTCGGTTCCATCTCCAAAAAAGAGTTTATAGACAGGCTCTAGAGATGTGGTTTCGAGATCTTTGTCCAGATCAAGTCCGAGGGCAGTAAAGACTTTGCGGTAAAGCGATGGCATGAGCAAAATGGTTGCTCCAAGATCAAAGCGATGGCCTTCCTGTATGATCTGTCCGCAACGTCCACCCGGAGAGGCATTCTTTTCATATACCTCAACTTTATATCCGTTTTGAGCCAGGAAAACAGAAGTAGCAATCCCTCCCACCCCAGCACCGATAATCACTGCTTTCTTCTGTTCTGCCATGTTGGTTTTTCTATTTTCACTATTGATCTGTTTTTATATCCTTCATTCCTGACTGCTTTTAAAACATCGAACTGACTCACTTCAGGATTCACCAAATTCGGGAGGGAATATCACCATTCCGGAGATACCGGCTAAGGCACCATCGGTGAGTTCAACGGCCATAAAGACATCGTCAGAAGGTAATTCGATCTTTGTTTTAATTCCCCATGTTGAAGCAGGTTTGTACCCAAAGGGTGGATAATATTCAGGATGACCCAATAAGATGACTGAATTATATCCCAATTCTTTTGCCTTGCGATGTCCAGCCAGTATAAGTTGCGAACCGATCCCTATTTTTTGAAATTCAGGCAGAACTGATACAGGTGCCAAAACAAGTGACTCGAACCTCTCTTGTCCATTTTCAATCCGAATGGGGGTAAACAAAATGTGCCCGACAACCTGCCCTTCAAGTTCGGCCACCAGCGAAAGGTCTTCAATAAAAGTAATAGCTTTCCTTAGATTTTCAACCAGTTTGCCTTCCATATGTTCACTAATTTCAAGGTTCGCAAATGCTTTTTGGGTTAAATCAAATACCCTGGCATAGTCCTCTGGCGTTTCCTTACGGATGTTGATTTTTCGATTCATACTTTAGATTCTATTATACGAAGATAGAACCAAACTATAATTCATAAAAAGCAAATGGCATGAACGACCTGTTTTTGCCGATAAATGAACTAAAGAAAGGAAGGAAAGGGGAAACAGGAAAAAGGAAAAAGGAAACATATAGCTATTTTCCTGTTACCTCTTTCCTTTTTTATTGAATATCAATACTGGTCTTTCCCTTCAGCTGAATGGTCTTCCCTTTCCAACCGAAAGTCCCCGTCAACCCTTCAGGCAAGATCACCTCGCCCTGAAGGCCTTCTGTTCCAGATCTTTTCAGGTCAAATACAATGGTTCCTGCAGGGTGTGGCATCTGGCCTTTGATGAATTTCAGGTCGCCAAATGCAGGTTCCATGCGTATGGTTTTAAATCCTGTTGAGGCAGGCCTTATTCCCGCAACAGTAGCCAGGAAATCGTAATTCGGGCTGGCGCTCCAAGCATGACAATCGGATCTTGTCGGATCCTGTTTTTCAGCGAAAGTGCTTAACCCGTTTTGCAACATTTCCTTCCACGGATTCAGCGTTGCCAGGTATCGATCGGCAAGACCCGTTTTCTTCAGAGCCTGGGTCAGATAAAAACGAAAATACAAGGTAGGCTGAATCAGTTTCTGATCGTTCATAATCCGACCGATCAGTGCTTTCTGTTCACTCTCGGGAATCGTATTGGACAGCACACCAAATATTTGCGCATGCATACTGAATTCTGTCTTGTCAGGCGTATCGGACAGGTAATTTCGGGACGCATCCCAGCATTGCTGATAGACCGATTTGGTAAGGTATTGCTCTAATTGCCTGTATTTTTCAGCCTGAACAGGATGATCAAAATAATTGTTCATCTCGGCCGCGCGGTGAACCGCGTAGGCAAGTTGCATGGTTAATATCGATGATTGTCCATCATCACGACCACCAGGAGGAACCCCACCGATACGGTTCTTCGGAATCCATGGCCATTCATCTGCCCAGTCCACGAAGTTCCAGTACTCTACTCTTCCCAATAACCCTGTCTTTGGATCAATCCGGTTGATGAACCAATTCAGTACCTGATCAATTCCCGGAAGGAAATTCTGAACAAATTCAGGGTCGTCGCGTAAAGTCCAGTAATCATGCACCATATCAACCCAGTAAAGGGAGAAAGGCGGAATTACCTGCGGACTTGATGAGGGGTAGCGGCTTTGGGTCAGGCCCTCGTATGAGCGTGATTCATTGTAATTCATAAGGGCATTTCGCACCAGGCGGTCGTCTCCCGATACATACATCGAGATTAGGGCCTGTATTCGGGTGTCGCCCACATATTGCAGCTGTTCGTAATAAGGGCAATCGTAATACGTTTCATTGGCACATAAGCGGGCTGTACGCCAGCCGGTATTCCATATCTGTTTAAGTTCAGCCTGGTCCGTATCAAACACTGCATTTTCCTGAAGCGGATAAGCTGTAAATTCACTTATAAAATCATCAAGGATAAGCGATTCATTCTTCGTTTCTATTTCCAGCTGAAGGTATCGCCAGGTTCGGAACCATAAAGGACGAAACAAGCGGCCAGAGCCACCATCTGGTAAAAACAAATCGGCATAGCCCTTTATTTGCCTGCCTTCAATCTCGTTACGGTTGCCTTTGCTGCCTTTGGCGTCAAACAACGATTCGGCATAGATCAATTTAATACGGCTTCCCTTGCCTTTTGAAACCAGTAATTCAGGATATCCTGTAGTCAGGTTTCCCTGATCAAATAATATCGTAACCTTTTGGTTTGCCGAAATCTTCCACTTCACTTTTCCCTGTAGGAACCCTTCAGGAGCTTTTATTCCTGAAGTGCGCCTGATTGTTGGAAAACGTTGTTCCTTCTGTTCCATTAGAGGAATGCGTCGTGGAGTCAATACCCAGTTGATATCGGTTCCCAATCCGCGGGGATGACCTACATCCAGCATTTTTGCCTTGCTCCACTTCTGATCTCTATAGGCTTCCGTCTCCCAGTTCCAGGGATAGAGTGAGGCATCCATCCGATCGCCGGGACCCACAACAATAAATTCTCCGAGCATCTCCTTTGCATCTGTCGATGTGGATTGGTAGGCCTTATTCTTTATGACTTTCCAACTGTTGTCAGTATTCACAATTTGCTCTGCAGCCGAGTTTCCCTGGACGATCAATGCCGTTTTGAGTGAAAACTGTGCCCATGGTTTTTCATCCGCAAAGTTCCATACCACTGCAGCGAGCAGGTTATTGCCTATTTTCAGGTACTGGGAAATGTCGATGCTTTCATAAAACCAATGCAACAGATCGCCACGTGCCGGTCCAAAACAAACAGCCTGTCCATTGACAAACAGCCTGTAACGATTATCCGCAGATATATGGATAATGAACTCCTTGGGCACGGAGGATAGCTCGAAGCTTTTGCGGAAATCAAATACTCCATAATCAACTGCCGACTCTGTTGGATGGCTAATCCACTGAGCAGTCCAGTGGTTGTTGAGTATTTCGGGATTAATCTGTGTAACAGGCGCAAGTAACGATGATTGTGCATGAACCAAACAGGTAAGTAGGATGAGCATTGTGCCCGATAAAAGTGAACGCATGTTAGGTTTTATTTGTTAGTTGTTAGTTCTTGATTTTCCCTGTTAATTTATAAAAAATGTCCCGTATCTGGAAACATGTGAACCATTAGTTTACTTTTTCCTGCACAAAAAATTTATACAGAATCTTCCATGGAGTAATTCATATAAATCACAAAACCCATAACCCCTGATTATAAGGATTTATGGGTTTTATTTTAGGTGGTCATCCTGAGGATACGTTAAGACCAGATTGCTATAATTTAGCCATATCTTCAGTAAGTTCAACCTTCGCACAGGCCATAATGGTCATAAACTCGTTCACATAGGCAGGATAGCCTTCAATGTCTTCCAGTTTTTGTGTTTTCAATTGTAGTTCTTTGAGCCGATAGCCAAGGTCATTCATTCCGAACGTCATCACTGATGATTTAGCTTTATGGGCGACTTCTCCCAATTCTTTCCATTTTTTATCAGCCAGGTTATTAGTCATTCCGTTTTTGAACTCAGGGTACTGATCAAAAAACATTTGAATGAATTCTTTCATGACTTCCGATTCCCCGCCAGTGATTTCCTTCAGATAATCCAAATTGGTGTACCGAAATTGATCCATTTTTATAAAGGTTAGTATTAGTGCAATACTACAAAAAATATATGTTTCCTGCAAGTACTTTTTAACACTTAAGCAACCTTTTATTGGAAATACACCGAACCATTAAAACTATTATCTTCGCGAATGATTTTTTTCATGCTTTGATCAAGAGCAATGATCTATTTTTGCTCTATAAAAAACGAAAAGACAGATATGCAAATTACAGCTTTAAATCAGATACATAAACAGGTGGGTGCCAAAATGGTGGAGTTTGCCGGTTTTGAAATGCCGATTGAGTATTCAGGAATCAAAGACGAACACATGACTGTTCGCGAAGCCGTTGGGGTGTTCGATGTTTCCCACATGGGTGAATTCTGGATCAAAGGCCCGGAAGCAATGGAACTTGTTCAGCGGGTAACTTCAAACGATATCTCAAAACTTACTCCGGGACATGCACAGTATTCCTGCTTCCCGAATGGGAAAGGCGGTATTGTGGACGATTTGCTTGTCTATTACTATTCTCCTGAAAAGTACATGCTGGTGGTTAATGCTTCCAACATCCCAAAAGACTGGAACTGGATTAATTCGCAAAACACCAACGGCGCTATTCTTGAGAATTCATCTGATGACATCAGTCAGCTGGCCATACAGGGACCTCTTGCAACGGCAACCCTTCAGAAACTGACCAATATCGATTTAAGCGAAATCAAATATTACACTTTCGTCACAGGAGCTATCGGAGGCGTTGACGATGTGATCATCTCTGCCACTGGTTATACCGGTTCAGGAGGTTTCGAACTTTATTTCAGGAATGAATATGCCG
>Ga0302286_10001481_pt1 | contig 17410 bp, 14 predicted proteins | sample III_Fen_E2_3_FD_198765 | JGI IMG/M metagenome (GOLD analysis project Ga0302286, IMG submission 198765) | Peat permafrost microbial communities from Stordalen Mire near Abisko, Sweden - III_Fen_E2_3 | ecosystem: Environmental > Terrestrial > Soil > Wetlands > Permafrost | place: Sweden: Abisko...
CAAGTTTTTTATCAATTGCTCCTTGTAGAATAAAACCACGGGTATTTACATACGATTTGTCTGGATGCCCCGACGCTTTACCAGATTCGAAAGCTATGTAAGGATTGATTGTAAACCAAACATCTTTTGCTTTTACTGAAATAAGATTTTTATTCATTACCTTATTCAAGACTTTATTATGGGTAGCAAAAGTGAATAAGGTGTCAATGCTAACAATACTATCAACTTGATTCATTAAATAAGGACGAACAGATGTATGGAACGAATCGTTGGCATAAACATATCTATCGAAATGACGATATGAAGTGTTTTCGTAAATTGATGGAAGTTGTGCAAATCCTAAAACAGGTATGCAAAGCAAAGCAAAAAGTATTTTTTTTCTCATATTATTAATTTAAAACATAAAATTAGATTTTTTTTGTGGCTAATAAAGCTTTTGTTTGTGTGTTAATTTTATTGTTTAATACAAAAACGAAAGTAGTATAAAAAAGAATATCCTCAAACAAAACTGTCAAAATGTCGTCTTGGCAGATTCATTTAATGACAATTTTCATTGTTTTTAATAATCAATAATGTCACAATAGCACAAAATTGACTTGGCATAATGATTGAAATGGACATTTAAAATTTTGAAAAATATTTAATAAAAACCTACTTATATGGGAAAAATAATTGGAATTGATTTAGGTACGACAAACTCTTGCGTATCGGTAATGGAGGGTAACGAACCTGTTGTTATAGCTAACAGCGAAGGTAAACGTACAACTCCTTCTATAGTGGCATTCGTTGAAGGTGGCGAACGTAAAGTTGGAGATCCTGCAAAACGTCAGGCTATCACAAACCCAACAAAAACAGTTAACTCAATAAAACGTTTCATGGGTGAAACTTATGATAGAGTTACAAAAGAAATTGGACGTATGTCATACAAAGTGGTTAAAGGTGATAACAACACAGCACGTGTTGAAATCGACGATCGCAAATTCTCTGCTCAAGAAATTTCTGCTATGATACTTCAAAAAATGAAGAAAACAGCTGAAGATTATCTTGGTCAAGAAGTTACAGAAGCAGTTATTACAGTTCCTGCTTATTTTAACGATGCTCAGCGTCAAGCTACAAAAGAAGCCGGTGAAATTGCTGGTTTACAAGTTCGTCGTATCATCAATGAACCTACAGCTGCTGCACTTGCTTATGGTTTAGATAAAGGTGGAAAAGATATGAAAATTGCAGTGTTTGACCTTGGTGGTGGAACATTTGACGTATCTATTCTTGAATTAGGTGATGGTGTTTATGAAGTAAAATCAACAAATGGTGATACTCATCTTGGTGGTGACGATTTTGACCATATTATTGTTGACTGGTTGGCTGCAGAATTCCAAAAAGAAGAAGGTTTAGATTTACGCAAAGACCCAATGGCTTTACAACGTTTACGTGAAGCTGCTGAAAAAGCTAAAATTGAACTTTCAAGTGCAACAACCACTGAAATCAATTTACCTTATATCATGCCAGTAAATGGTATTCCAAAGCATCTTGTTAAAACATTAAGTCGTGCACAATTCGAGCAATTGAGCGACTCATTATTTAGCAAACTTATGGATCCTTGCAAATCGGCTCTTCGTGATGCAGGTATGACTGCTAACGATATCAACGAAGTAATTCTTGTTGGTGGATCGACTCGTATTCCAAAAGTTCAAAAAATGGTGGAAGATTTCTTCGGGAAAGCACCAAATAAGAGTGTTAACCCTGATGAAGTAGTTGCAGTTGGTGCAGCAATTCAAGGTGGTGTATTAGCAGGTGATGTGAAAGACGTTCTTTTATTAGATGTAACTCCTCTTTCGTTAGGTATCGAAACAATGGGTGGTGTAATGACACGTTTAATTGAATCGAACACAACCATTCCTACTAAAAAATCGGAAACATTTACAACAGCTGCCGACAATCAACCATCAGTAGAAATTCACGTTTTACAAGGTGAGCGTCCAATGGCTAATGGTAACAAAACAATTGGTCGTTTCCATTTAGATGGTCTTCCACCAGCACAACGTGGAACTCCACAAATTGAAGTTACGTTCGATATTGATGCTAATGGAATTCTTCATGTATCGGCTAAAGATAAAGCAACTGGAAAATCTCAAAGTATTCGTATCGAAGCTTCGTCTGGATTAAGTGATGCTGACATCAAACGTATGAAAGAAGAAGCTGAAGCAAACGCTGAATCTGATAAAGCAGCGAAAGAAAATATCGATAAATTGAACCATGCTGATAGTTTAATTTTCCAAACTGAAAAACAATTGAAAGAATTTGGCGATAAACTTCCAGCTGACAAAAAAGGTCCAATTGAAGCGGCTCTTGCAAGTTTAAAAGAAGCTCATGCAAAACAAGATTTTGCTGCTATCGACACTGCTACTGCTGAATTAAATACTGTATTCCAAGCAGCTTCGCAAGAAATGTACAATCAACAACAACAAGCTGATCCATCTCAAGCACAACCGAATGCAGGCCAACAACAAGGCAATAAAGATAGCGAAGTTACAGATGTAGACTTTGAAGAAGTAAAGTAATCTAGAAATTTAACGAAAGGGAAAAACCTTTCGTTAAATTTAATTAAAACAAAAAAAGCCGAACAGTGATGTTTGGCTTTTTTCGTTTTAATTACAATCATTAACTTTATTTATTCTTAATCTTTTTCGATTGCTTTGTTTTCGGATTCCTGATATTAATATCCTCCATTAATGTCCATTTATAATCTTCAAACTTGAGTGCATCAAATGTAAAATCAGAACCATAGTATTCCGATTTACCCTCGAGAGTCGATTTTGCAGGTGAAAGATGATCGAAAATTATCATATTATATTTAGGTTCATATCGTAGTTTCATTGTAGCCGATTCCGAAAACTCGAAAACAACCCTTTGGCGTAAATCATCTTCTTTAAACTGAAATACTGGTTTCCCAAAATTTGGAATATAATTCTCATCAAACGAAAGTGCTTCAATTACTTTTCGGTTTGTAAACAAATCGTTGCCATCCCAACCCAAAAGCACATAATAAGGATCTTCTTCGGTACCCGATTTTATAATATCGTAATACAAAGCTCCATACCAGTCGGCATTTGTAGTTGTAACTTCTTCGGGTTTTGGCATTTTAGCCGAATTGTCGGTAAGTTTAAAGCTTATAATTGTATCCTTTTGTTTATAAAGCACATAACCATAAAAATCGTAAACCCCTTTATTATAATAAACCATCCAGTTTATAATTCGAAATGAATTATCGGGAGCATCAATTATCGAAATTGTTTTACGCAAAGTATCGAACGAAGCATTAAAAAGGTCTTTATTGCTATATGATGTTAATGATTTTGCAAAAACATCATTTATTTTCCTACGGTCTGCATCTGTTTTCTGACGATCTATCGATTTAAATAAAAACACCAATGAATCATCTTTTGCCGATGTGATAGCTGATGACTTATGTACAACTTTACCTTTTGCTGATGCTTGCACTACAAAAAGAACTACAAGACAAACAATACCGGAATATTTCCCAAAGCTTTTAATCATAATTACTTTTTATAGTTTATCTAAAACATCTAATATTAAAACACAAACTTCGTCAATTTCATCCATAGTAATGGTAAGTGGTGGTGCAATTCGAATGCACGATTCACAAAACAAAAATGGATCGGTAATCACACCCATTTCAGCAGCTTTATAAATAAAATCCCAAGCCATTTTATTTGTTTCCAACTCCACAGCCATCAATAATCCTATGCCACGTATTTGTTTTATTTTGGGATGAACCAAATGCTTCACAAAACGTTCGGCCTTTTCAGCAACCGACGAAATTATTTCGGGTTGTTCAACTAAAATCTTTAACGAAGCCAATCCTGCAGCACAACTTACTGGATGTCCACCAAAGGTTGTAATATGTCCCAAAACAGGATTTGTCATAAACGAATCCATTATTTCTTTACTCGACACAAATGCTCCAATTGGCATTCCTCCACCTAAACCTTTTGCAAACGAAACAATATCGGGTACAACATCAAAATGCTGCATTGCAAACATTTTCCCTGTTCGTCCAAATCCGGTTTGTACTTCATCGAAAATCAATAATACACCATTATTGTTACATTGTTTTCGAAGTGCCTGCATGTATTCTTTTGTTGGAATAATAATTCCACCTTCTCCTTGAATTGGCTCAACAATAACTGATGCAATACTTTCATCGATTTCCGAAAGTTGTTCTGAATTATTAAAATCTAAGAAAGAAATTCCTGGTAATAATGGTCGATAAGCTTGTTTGAAATATTCGCCACCCATTACACTTAACGAACCCTGTGTACTGCCATGATATGCATTTTTGAATGCAATTATTTTATGTCGACCAGTGTAACGTTTAGCCAACTTCATTGCACCTTCGTTTGCTTCGCTTCCTGAGTTTACAAAATAGGTACAATCGAGTGGAAAAGGTAAAACCTTTGCTAATAATTCGGCCAACAAAACTTGAGGTGATTGAATAATTTCTCCATAAACCATCAAATGCATATATTTATCGACCTGATCTTTAACGGCGGCAACAATATCTGGATGGTTGTGTCCTAAATTACTAACCGAAACTCCCGAAACTAAATCGACATATCGCTTGCCAGATTTTTCGTACAAATATATTCCACGAGCCTTTTCAATTTCAAGCATTAATGGACTAGGCGATGTTTGCCCTACATGATTTAGAAAAAGTTGTCGTTGTGTAGCCATTTAATATGTTTTAAAGTAAAGATAGGAAATTTAAAGACGTCTGCCCAAATTACAGATTCAAAAACGGATGCATCTTACACAAATTGTTTCGAAGTTGGTTAATGTGTTCTTTAAATTTTAGACCCGATTGACTTTCGGGATTCATAACCTTATGATGCAATGCTTTTTGATAAGAATCTATTTTTATATTAAGCTCAATCGTTTCAGGTGAAAAGTAACAATCGGAAAATTTCTCCCAAATATAATCAACAGCTTGAGATGTTGGATGCACCAAATCTTCGGCATAAAATCTATAATCTCTAAGATCGTCCATCATTATTTCGTATGAAGGGAAATATTCGATATTAGGATTTATTAATTGCCCTTCGACAAGCTCAGGGTGACCCAAAGCGAGACTTTCGTTATGCTGAGCTTCTCGAAGCATTTGTGATTTCTGAATAGTATCTACAGCCAACAATAAGGTAGCTTTACTCATTTGACTTTGATGTGCTCCATGATTCAAATATCGAATGGGACTAACGGTAAATATGATTGTTACTTCAAGGTTAATCGATTTTATATTATCAATAATAGATTGTAATGAACGTTCAACATCAGCAACCGAAAGCATAAAATGGTTAAACTCAGTTGATGGAATTTTATGACAGTTCGAAACTTTCGTTTTACTTGAACGATGTTCCCAAACATAAGCAGTTCCTAATGTTATAATAATTGTTGAAGTATTTTTAATCCATGCATTTGCATCCGAAATATTTTTATTTATTTCAGATAAACAGTCCTGTTTGTTGGCATTTGAAAATGATCCGTGATGAAAAAACGAATGCCATAATCCTTCATGTTGAATTAAATCTTGTTCTGTAAAAATGGTTTTAGTACAGATAAAACGGAACGCATTAGCAATCGAAACGGGATTGAACAAAATTCCGCAAGGATTTACCAATACTGGCAATTTAAAATATTCAAGTTTTTCACCAATCGATTCGGCAAAACAAGAACCCATAAGCAAAGTGTTTGAGCTATGCGAAATTTTATTGCTCGATGCTTTAATGCTTATTTCAGTCCTAAATTTCATTGATAGAAAAATTGACTATTCTATTAATCCAGCATAATATCCTTGACGAGTTAGACAAGCAACGGCCTTTTCGCTATCTTGAATTGTTGCAAAACCAAGACGGAACTGACCACCATCGAGTTCACGACTGTGTTGAATAGATATATCTTTAATATTAAGACTTTCTTCGGCTAATATGGTTGATATTTTAAGAATCATACCTGGTTCATCGGGAATACGAACAAAAATTTCGAACAACGATTGTAATAATAAACCCTTTTTACCTTTTTGAATTTGTTCGCGGGTATTGCGTGCGTTTACAAAAACAGGTTCAAGCGTTTTATGTTGTATCGATTCTTTTATAAAAGACAATTCTGAAATGTAGCTATCTAGCAATGCAAAAATATTGTCTTTGTTTGTTTCCACAATATCTTCCCACATACGGTATTGCGACGAAGCTATGCGAGTCATATCGCGAAAACCACCAGCACTTAATGTTTTAGAAAGTTCGGCATTGTCTTCTTTCGATATCATGTCCACCAATCCCGATGCCATCATTTGTGGTAAATGTGATATTCCAGCAACAGCACGGTCGTGTTTTACTGGATCAAGAATCATTGGAATTGCTCCAACATATTTTATAATATCGATAAGTTTACTTACATATTCATCTTCGGTTTGTGGCGTTGGTGTTACAACATAAATGGCATTTTCGTACAAACTTTTATCATTTGCATCAATACCTTGGTATTCGTTTCCAGCCATTGGATGTCCACCAATAAACATAATATCGTCACGATTAGCCAAACAACGTTCTGCAGTTTCCATAATTAATCGTTTGGTGCTTCCTACATCGGTAACTATCAGCTTTTTGCTTAATGGTTGAGCTTTCGATATCGTTTCGATATGTTCAAGAATAATTTTTATTGGTGAGCAAAGAAACAAAATATCTAATCCGTCGATAGCCGTTGCAATTTCATTATAGCTATGAAATCCTGAAAAGATATTCATATCACGTGCCTTTACTAATGTTGACTCACTCGAAAAAGCTACAATTTCTATGTCGTTTTGCAATTTGTTTTTGAGGGCTACAGCTAGCGAACTTCCGAGTAATCCTACTCCTACGATTCCGATTTTCATTTATTCCGATGTTATTATAAGTCGAACAAAAGTATAAAAAAAACAACTATAAGTCTTACCTAAGATACTCTATTTTCTCCGTGGCTCTCTGTGACTTCTTTGTGCAACTCTGTGTAAGTTTATTGCACGGAGAACCACGAAGGTTTCACAGAGGAACACAGAGATATCTATATTTTATAGCGTTTCAAACCATTCTTTAGTAATGTAACATTGAAATTAATTAATAAGCCTAAATTCTTATTCGCAAATTTCATATAAGTCAATATTTGAGCTTCATGTACGGGATTAAAACTATCGACAGTTTTTAACTCTATAATTATCTGATTTTCGACTAAAACATCTATTCTATATCCACAATCGAGTTTTATATCTTTATAAACTACTGGCACTGGTTTTTGTCGCTCGACTTTTAATCCAGCTTGTTTTAATTCAAAACTCAAACATTCTTCGTAAGCACTTTCTAGTAAACCAGGTCCAAGCGATTTATGGACTTCTATTGCACAACCAATAATTATCTCAGAAATTTTATTAATATCCATTCTCTATTATATTTTCTCTGTGTCCCTCTGTGAAAACTCTGTGTTTCTCTGTGAAATTATATCACACAGAGTTCACAAAGAAGTCACAGAGGAACACAAAGTTATTTACTTCAACTCAAACTTCACCGCTATACTTGATGAAAGTTTAATCTTTTGAAATTCAATTGCTGGTTCACTTTCTTCCATAGAATCAGAAGCACCTGGAGCAAACGATGCTTTTTCCATTCTCATATTCATCATCATTGGTTGATAATCGCCATATTCAATTTCTTGAACATAAATGGCTCTACCAATGTTTTGACCAATTGCTTGAGTCAACAATTCTGCCTTTGTTTTAGCAGCTTTTATAGCTTTTACTTTCACTTCTTTTTTCAAATCTTCCATTTTACTATGGTCAAGTTTTGCGATTGAGAGATTTGAAATACCTAGTTTTTTTAATTCTAGAAAAACTGAACCCGCTGTTTTAGCATCGTGTGTAAGTAATTGATATTCTTTCGAAATCATAACATCAGGTTTGAAAAACATGTAATATTTGAAATTACTTTCAAGATCTTGTACCGACAAATCTTTTGCTATGTCGATGCCTATTTCCATCAATTTCGATTTCATCTTTTTTTCAAGTTCTTCAATTGGAGTTTTACCTGAATTATCTTTTTCATTAATAACGATGTGGATGTAAATTAAATCGGGAACAACTTCAAGTTCGGCTTTACCAGTTACATCTATGTAATTTTGATCGATAAAGTTTTTTTCACCTGTTTGAGCAAACAGTAGTGTTGGAAGGCTTAATAAAAAAGCAAAAATGATTTTTTTCATACTTATTTCAATTTAAGATTTGAGTTAAACAAAAGTACGATTCTTAGACAAAAACCATACCTTTGTTTATGTAAATCAAACGTTTTTTTACAATGGATGAAAAGCTTATAGAATTGGTTCGTTTTCAGTTTATGTGGCAAGCAACAATTTTTGCTTCAATACTTGAAGAAGAAGGCATTGAGAATTTCGTTACACAATCGAATGCATTAGAACCAGCCATGGGATATGTTGTATATATTAATGACGTAGCCAAAGAACAAGCTGAACAATTATTAAAAGCGTTTGATGAATCGAATAGTGAATTACCCGAAGATTTTGACATAGATGAAAACTGAGAATGAAGTAATAACCCAAATTGAAAAAGCTCTTGAAGCTTCTGAAAACAGAAAAATGCGTTTAGCAAACGAATCGTTTCGTAACATTTATGCTAGTGTGCACAAACATCCATTACTATTATGGAACAATCCACGAGTGTACTTGCTTGGAAAAGCATTTATGGTAATGTATCACAGCGATTTATTTGAATCGGAAGAACAAAATATTGAATTAGCCCATTTGTCGTTATTTTATTTACAACGTAGCGAAGATCTTTGTAAAGACGGTTTTATAAGCGATTCAACAATACTTTTTGAAACCTTAAGAATTCAAGCTGTATTATTTAAAACCTGCGAAGACTGTTATATCGAAAGTGTTGCAACGTTTTACCAGCCACACAATCACAACGTAAATGCCGATGAAAAACATGGTTCAGTATTGCTTGCTACAAGAGTAATGTTGTTCGTTTTGTATAGCGTTTTAGTTGAAATAACCGATTCTTTCGATGGATTTAAAGGCGATGCTTATCTTGATGATATTTGTAAAGCTATAGAACTTGAAAACCCAACTATTTCAAATAAATTATTGAAAGAAGGAAATAATGTTCGCAAATTGCTTTATACCTATTGTAAGGCTAAAATTGCAAAAATGGATTTTAATTTTATGTCGTAGAGGCGTTAGATTACCGGCTGAAATTTGTTGTTTTTCAAAAGCCGTTGCCTGCAACGGCTCTACATTTGCACATTTCCCAATTAACACATTAGCACATTCCCATTTCCTCGACATGAAAATGCCATTCACCGATTTTATTTTCCCCAAACCATAATTGTAGAATACTTTTGTTTCGAAATTAAAATCGCACCCACTGGAAACATTTTTAATTAAAAACGTTTCCAAGAAATAAAATCTCATTATCTTTGCCAAAGATTAAAAAAGATACTTTAAAATGGATCAAAAATATCAAGAAATATTAGACAAAGCAATTCAAATGTTTGAGCGAATTGGCATTCGAAGTGTTTCTATGGACGATTTGGCACAAGAGCTTCACATGTCGAAAAAAACTATTTATCAATACTTTAAAAATAAAGAAGAATTGGTGGTAGCAATGTTAAATTGTAACTTGAACAGAGATTTAAACGGATACGAATGTATTTGCAAACAAGAAAATCTTAATGCTATTGATATTTTATTATGTGTAAGTCAAGAGGTTTGTCTTCATATAAATCAAACAAATCATAAGCATATGTTTGAATTAAAGAAATACTATCCCGAGCAATTTCTCCATTTTTGGAATGCAAAAAGACAAACTATTCATGATAATATAAAAGAAAACATAGAACAAGGTATCGCTCAAAAACTATATAGAGACGATTTAAATATCGAATTAATTACAAATTTATATGTTCGCAGGTTAGAAGATTTCAGCATTGCAAACGAAGAAATGTTCAAAAAATTCAACATCGAAGAAGTTTTTAAAACGATGTTTGAAAGTCACATACGAGGCATATCTAACACAAATGGAATTGCCTATTTTGAAAAAAAGAAAAAAGAGTTGAATTATTAATACACAAAAGATGAAGAAAAGAAGCACACTACTATTAGGAATGCTCTTTGCCGGATTGTTGCAATTGCAAGCACAAACCGACACAGCGAAAACTGCAAAAAGCAGTCAGGCATTTACACTCGACGAAGCACAAAAATTTGCATTAGCAAATAGCCCTATCCTTAAAAACTCAAATCTAGATCTCGAAATTGCGAAGAAAAAAGTTTGGGAAACAACTGCAATTGGTTTACCTCAAATTAGTGGTAAGTTATCGGCATCTTATATGTTGGAAATGTCATCTACAACTTCAAATTTTAGTGGATTAGGGCCATGGATGTATGGTGCTGACCAAGCATTAAAAACAATAGATTCTGTTCATTTTGGACATATGCCTGAATCAAAACTAACGCCAGCTAAAGATTTAAAATGGGGCTTAACTGCTGATTTAACCGTAAGTCAATTAATTTTCAGTGGAGCATATCTTGTTGGTTTGCAAACGACAAAAGCATTTAAAGGAATGTCGGAATTGGCAATTACAAAATCAACAAAAGATTTAGCTGAATCGGTTAGTAATGCATATCATTTAGTATTGGTAATGCAGGAAAACAAGCGAATCATGGAATCGATTTACGAGCAAACCGTAAAAACATCGAAAGAAATGGAAGCTATGTATAAGAGTGGTTTTATTGAAGAAACTGCTGTTGACCAAATAAAACTTACTGCAAATAATTTAAAGAACACCTTAACAGTAATGGGCGACCAAGTAATAGTATCGAAAAACTTACTTCGCCTACAAATGGGCTTAGATATGACAACCGATATTGTTTTAACTGATCAACTCGATAATATGATGGCTCAAAACATTCAAATATCATTACTTTCGGGCGATTTAAATCTTGACAAAAACATCGATTTTCAATTAGTTCAAAATACCACCAAACTTAAAGAATTACAATTGAAATATCAAAAAACAACGCTTTTACCTGATATTGCAGCATTCTATCAATACGATCATCCATTTAACACAAAAGCAATGTCATTCACACCTCCTCAAATGATTGGTGCTGCGGTTAATATTCCAATTTTTGGAAGTGGATCGAAACTATCGCGTATTAAACAAGCAAGCCTCGATTTACAAAAATCGAAAAATACCGAATTTCAAGTTTCGCAAGCTTTACAATTGAGTTATTCGCAAGCAAAAACATCATATTCGAGTGCTATTAACAAATTGGATGCAAACAAAGAAAGTCTCGATTTATCGAAACGTATTTACGATAAAACGCTGATTAAATTCAAAAATGGGGTTTCATCGTCAATGGAATTAACACAAGCACAATCACAATATTTGCAATCACAATCTGCTTATTATACAACAGTAATAGAGCTAGTAAATGCTAAAAATGCATTAGAAAAAATAATTAAATAAAGGAAAGTAAAATCGTTTAAATATAAAGAACATGAAAAAGACAGTAATCATACTCGCAGCATTAGCCTTAGCATCGTGTGGGGGCAAAAAATCGCAAGACGATATTCGCAAAGAAATTGCAAGTTACAATGAACAAATTGTAACACTTAATGGAAAAATCAAAGATCTACAACTTCAATTAACAGATACAACAGCATCAGCTGAAACAAATCTTAAAATCGTTTCGATTGAAGCTGCAGCTACTAAACAATTCAACCATTTTATTGAAGTACAAGGTAAATTAGATGGCGACAATAACGTAAACGTATTCCCCGAAGCTCCAGGAATGATCAAAGCTATTTATGTTAAAGAAGGTCAAACAGTTTCGGCAGGTCAAGTTATTGCACAATTAAATAGTTCAGCTGGACAAGAACAAATAAAAGCTCTTGAAACGCAGTTGAAACTTGCTACCGATGTTTATAACAAACAAAAAGGATTGTGGGATCAAAATATTGGCTCTGAAGTTCAATATTTACAAGCAAAAACAGGAAAAGAAGCTTTAGAATCGCAAGTTTCGTCGGCTAAAAAGCAACTAGACATGTATCAAATTAAAGCTCCAGTATCGGGAACTATCGAAGATTTGCCATTAAAAGTTGGTCAAATGGTTGGGCCACAAATGCCAGCATGTAAAATTGTAAACTTTACAGCTTTAAAAGCAGTTGCTCAAATTGCAGAAGCTTATACATCGAAAGTAAATCAAGGTGATGTTGTTAAAATCTGTGTTACCGATTTAAAACAAGAAATTGCTGCTAAAGTTGATTTTTGTAGTCGCTATATCGATCCTGTAAATAGGACATTTAACATTGAGGCACATTTTGCAGGTTCAAACAACATGAAAGCAAACATGATAGCAGTTGTTAAGATTAACGATTACAAAAATGACAATGCATTTGTTGTAGCTATAAACCAAATACAAACTGATCAAAAAGGTCAATTCATATTAGTAGTATCGGACGAAAATGGTAAAAGTATTGTACGCAAAAAAGCAATTACTACTGGTCAAACATATAATGGTTTAGCTGAAGTAACAAGCGGATTAACTAAAGGCGATAAAGTAATATCTACTGGTTACTTAACCGTTGATGAAGGCGAAGAAGTTTCGGTAAAATAATATTTGGTTAAATCAATCTCCCAACCCTCTTCTCCAAGAGGGCTATAATAGCCACAAACATCAAACAGAATTGGTGAAGAACGTTGTGAGAATTTGAAGATTAAAAAGATAAATCCAAAAAAGATAAAAGATGAAAAAGATAAATTTCAAAGAATTTAAGCCCACAAGTTGGGCCATCGACAACAAAACAAGTATGTATGTGTTGACGGTGATTCTCATGATTTTTGGGATGGTAAATTATTACACTATTCCAAAAGAACAATTTCCTGAAATCGTAATTCCTACAGTATTTGTTAATACTGTATATCCAGGAACTTCGCCATCGGACATGGAAAACCTTTGTACACGTCCATTGGAGAAAAACTTAAAATCGATTAATGGAGTTAAGAAAATTTCGAGTAACTCAATCCAAGATGTTTCGAGCATCATTGTAGAATTCAATACAGGAATTGCAATTGCCGAAGCAAAACAAAGAGTAAAAGATGCGGTTGATAAAACGAAAAACGATTTACCAAACGACCTTCCAATGGAACCAATGGTTCGCGAAATCGACTTCTCTGAAATTCCAATTATGTATGTCAATCTTTCGGGCGATATTGATCTCGCTAAGATGAAAAAATTTGCAGAAATTGCTCAAGATAAAATTGAAAGCTTAAAAGAAATAACTCGTGTAGATATTGTTGGAGCACTTGATCGTGAAATCCAAATTGATGTAGACATGTATAAACTACAAGTTGCAGGATTAACTTTTGGTGACATTGAACGTGCAGTGAAATACGAAAACATGACCGTTGCTGGTGGAACCATCGAAATGCAAGGAATGCGTCGTTCGGTTCGTGTTGTTGGAGAATTCAAAAACATCGATGTAATTAAAAACATTATTATAGCTTCGGCAACTGGTGCACAAGTAAAATTGAGCGAAGTTGCACAGGTTCGCGACGATTTTAAAGAACAAGAAAGTTATGCTCGCTTAAATGGCAAAAATGTAATTACACTAAATATTGTAAAGAAAAGTGGTGAAAACTTAATCGAATCGTCAGACAAGATTAAAGATATCATGGCAAATCTACAAAAAACAAAATTTCCTAAAGAACTTAAAGTTGTAGTAACTGGAGATCAAAGCCACAAAACCAAAAGCACACTTAATGACTTAAACAATACCATTATTATTGGTTTCCTTTTAGTAACCTTAGTATTGATGTTCTTTATGGGATTGACCAACGCTTTGTTTGTTGGATTATCTATTCCATTGGCAATGGCATTAAGCTATATTGTACTGCCAGGTATTGGTTTTACAATGAATATGCTGGTAATGTTTGCCTTTATCTTTGCTCTTGGAATTATTGTTGACGATGCTATTGTAGTTATTGAAAACACACACCGTATTTTCAAAGCGAACCGTGATTTAACCATTGCTCAAGCAGCGAAATATGCAGCTGGTGAAATGTTTGTACCAATTTTATCGGGAACATTAACAACATTAGCACCATTTTTCCCACTAGCATTCTGGCCAGGAATTGTAGGTAAGTTCATGTTCTTTATTCCTGTAACATTAATTATCGCACTGTTCTCTTCATTAATTGTTGCGTATCTATTAAACCCAGTGTTTGCAGTTAGTTTTATGAAACACGAAGATGATGATGAAAACTTCCACTATAAAAAGAAAACATTAGTAATGGTTTCAAGCATTATTGGTGGTTTGGCATTCTTATTTCACATTGCCGGTAGTCATGGAATTGGAAATTTCTTAATCTTTGTAGGATTATCGTATATTGGTCATAATCTAATTGGATATAAAGTTATACTTCGTTTCCAAAATAATATTTGGCCTAAAGCATTACGAGGTTATGACAAAGTGCTTCGTTGGGTACTAAAAGGTTACCGACCATTATGGATGATGATTGGTTTAATCGTTCTCCTATTTGCGACATTCTTCATTACTGCAAAAGCAAAACCAAAGGTTGTTTTCTTCCCCGATAACGAACCTCAAGTTGTGATGGTTTATGTAAAACTTCCTGTGGGTACAGACATTAAAGTTACCGATTCGGTTACTAAAATAGTTGAAAAACGAGTTACTGAAGCTTGTGGCGAAAAAAATCCTATTGTAGAATCGGTAATAGCAAACGTTGCATTAGGTGCATCAGATAATCAATTCGATTCAGGAACTAAAACATCAAATAAAGGTAAAGTTTCCGTTAACTTTGTTGACTTTGAAAAACGAAATGGAGAATCGACGAACACCTATATGGAAAAGATTCGTAATGCAGTACAGGGAATCCCTGGAGCAGAAATTTCGGTTGAGAAACAACGTTCTGGCCCTCCAACAGGTAAACCAATCAACATTGAAATTAGTGGTGACGATCTTGATGAAATGGTTGCAGTTACCGATAATCTTAAGAAATATATCAAAACATCGGAAATCCCTGGTATTGCAGAATTAAAATCAGATTTCGATGCTCGTAAACCAGAATTAATTATCAAAATAGACCGTCAACGTGCACAAAAAGAAGGCATCAGCTCTGGTCAAATAGGTGGTGAAATTCGTACCGCAATTCTTGGTAAAGAGGTAACTAAATATCGCGATGGTGAGGATCAATTCCCGGTTGAATTACGTTACAGTAAATACGAACGTGAAGATATTGAACGATTGATGAACCTTAAAATAATTTTCCGTGATATGGCAATGGGTGGAATAGTTCGCCAAATACCTTTATCGTCGGTTGCTACAATCGAATATCAAAACACTTACAGCGGAATTACTCGTAATAATGCAAAACGTGTAATCACTCTTTATTCTGATGTTATCACAGGTTTCTCGGCTGCCGAAATCAATCCAAAACTTGAAAAAGCATTCAAGAATTTCAAAAAACCTGAGACAATTGATATCAAAATTACTGGTGAAAATGAAAGCCAACAAGAATCGGCAAGTTTCCTTGGAAAGAGTATGTTATTGGCTGTTTTGTTAATTGTATTCATCTTAGTAACTCAATTTAACTCAACACGCAAACCAATCATTATCGTATCTGAAATCCTTTTCAGTTTTATTGGTGTATTGCTTGGATTTGTAATCTTCCATATGTCAATATCAATTATTATGACAGGCATGGGGGTTGTAGCACTAGCGGGAATTGTTGTTCGAAACGGGATATTGCTGGTTGAATGTACCGACATTTTACTTGAAAAAGGAATGGCATTGAAAGAAGCAATAATAGAAGCTGCTAAAATGCGTATTACTCCAGTAATTCTAACATCAACAGCTACTATTCTAGGATTAATTCCTCTAGCTATTGGATTTAATATCGATTTTCTTTCATTGTTACAACATCTTGATCCTAAAATTCATTTTGGTGGCGATAGTGTTACATTCTTTGGAGCAATGGCTTGGACTATTACATTTGGATTATCGTTTGCTACATTCATTACCTTAATTATGGTTCCTGTAATGTATTTCTTGGTTGACAAATTCAAAGAAAAAATGATAAAACTAACATCAAAAAGAAAGTAAGATTAATTCTTATTTCTGAATAAAATCAATCACCCAACCTTCTTCTCCAAGATGGTCTAAAACAGCCAATGAAAGCCAAACAGAAATGTTTGGCTTTTGTTTTTTAATTTTTAATCTGCAACTTTTTTAGTACTTTCGCTGTCTTGAAAATAGGAACAGAAAGATATTTTAAAATTCACTCATCATGAAAAGAAAACTACTATTCGTTATTTGTCTATGCTTAAGCATTATGACATATGGGCAAATTGATTTCAGCATACAAACAAATGGAGCAACAGCAAGCTTTACTTTAACCAAACAAGGTAATTTTTACGAATCAATCTCTTGGGATTTTGGCGATGGCAATACATCGCAAGGCACAAATTCAAGTGTATCTCATACATACACAACTTTGGGAAATTATACTGTTTGTGTAATTGGTTCGCCAATGCCTATGGCAACAAACGATACTATGTGTAAAAAAATTACTATAGCTACTAATACAATTAAAGCCAGTGCCTGTGAAAGTTATACCTTAAATGGGAAAACATATGACAAAACAGGTTTATATACCCAAACACTAAAAGACATATTGGGGAATGATTCAATTATTTCATTGGATTTAACGATAATATCTTTACCACCAACAACAGAAGCCGATAGTCTTAATACATCTTTATTTCTAATGATTCCGCCATTTTACATTAAAGCAGTAGGAACAATGTTAAAATGGTATTCCGACTCAAAATGCACTAATTATATAGGTTCAGGAAGTCCTTTTGACAGAACAAACTATATAAGTAATAATGGAAAAGGAAAATACTTTTATGTTACTCAAACCCTGAATTCTTGTGAAAGTAACCCAGATAGTATTTTCGTTTATAGTGTTACTAATTGTCCATGGAAAGTACCTATTGTGGTTGGCGTAAATAAATGTGAAAATGATAATTCATTATATTCGACTCCAGTAATAGCATCAATACCAACGCAAACACCTCAACCTAACATGGTGAATTGGGAATGGTATAGCAATGAAGGTTTAACAACAAAAATTGCAAGTGCAACGGGATCATCGTATTTACCAATGAATATCCAATCTGAAACATATTATGTAAGATATAGTGCAATTGAGCCATCTTCAGGTATGGCTTGTTGGAGTCCAGCAAGTAAAGTTACAAGAACAGTAAATCCAAA
>Ga0302286_10001482_pt1 | contig 17402 bp, 16 predicted proteins | sample III_Fen_E2_3_FD_198765 | JGI IMG/M metagenome (GOLD analysis project Ga0302286, IMG submission 198765) | Peat permafrost microbial communities from Stordalen Mire near Abisko, Sweden - III_Fen_E2_3 | ecosystem: Environmental > Terrestrial > Soil > Wetlands > Permafrost | place: Sweden: Abisko...
TTGTTGAACAATTTGTTTTTTTGTATATTGTTGGGTTTTTTTTATAAGATTTATTAAGTAATTCGATAATTTCTTTGTTTGATGTGTTTTAAAGCTGGAATCCTAAGGTTTTCTTGGGGTTTTGTTTCATCCTTGAGAATTAGAAATATCTACTAAACATTTATCTAAAAACTAAGAAATTAATTAATTTACACCCTATTTTTAGAAGTTGTAATGGTCTCAATAATAAAAGTATTACTCCACAGATTCAAATCGATCTCGAGAGCGGCAATTTATTTATTCTTTAAAACTATTTCAGTGAACTTGTTGCTCGTTAAGCTGCTTATCATGCTTAACATCTACCTCTATAAGTTATCTCTTCCTTGGGTTCTTTTCATTTGTAACTGGTATTTACTCAAAAAGACAATTCTTGTGAAAACTGATTATATTTTAAAACCCAAAAATATTTATGCAAAAATGCATACACACTCTCTCTTTCATTCTCTTTCCTTAAACCCCCTTGATTAATAATCTGCTTTTAACAAGCCTTCGAGAATAAGTAGAATCTCTGCGAAAATTTAAATTATTTTTTCCACATGTCTGTTCGTTCTAATTGTTCAACTCACTCTTAAAAACCATTTTGTTCAAAGTATTTTCATTTTCTGCTCTTCTAACTCATACAACTTTCTACCCTTTTATCATCACTCACTCATCAGGCAGAATCCCCCCTCTAGCAGACTTTCCTTTTTGTCAAACTCCCTCTCTCATAAATTATTTTTTTGTGCTCTGGAAAAGCGCCAAAATTCAGTGGGGTGTGCAGTTTTGAAAACTGAGACAAGTCGCGCTCTTCCTAGTTGTTTCTTTGCTCTTTAAATATCGTGCCTCTCCCACATGACCGCCAGATATCCGAACAAAAAACAAAATCAAAAAAACCACTTCCCAACAAGTAAGCCATTTTGTAAATTTCTTCCCAACAAAACAAGTTGACTTATCAGATCTGTTTGTTTGCATAGTGACAGATCATCACATTCTCTCTATCCAAGAGCTTGAGGCGTTAGTCAAATCAAAAGGCATCACGCATGTGATAAATAGGAAAAACGAGCAAATGAACCTCGACTTAGTGAAGATCAAAGAGAGAATCGAAAAACTTGCATTCGGATTGGATTCTTCTTTCGTGAACATCGATTTGATCATCCAGAAGGTAGTTGCAGGAATGTATGAAGGAATTCATACAACTGTCCTTGACGAGCTGGCAGCGGAGACTGCAGCATACCTGACAATAATTCACCCTCATTATTCCTAATTGGCTGCAAGAATATCAGTTTCTAACCTTCACAAGGAGACGAGCAACTCTTTCTTAGAAACAGCCACTGCACTCTACAGCTATGTAGATAAGTCAAGTAAAAAAATGAAGTTTATTTTAAAAAAAAATATCCAAAGTATTTCAACTTATTTCAACATGTTTAAATGCTTAACTAAACCAACAAAACAATAATAATCTCGCATTCAATTTATACTTCAATTTATTGCCTTGAATTCTGATCGAAAAGAAGCAGTCAATCATTCATAAACTCTGCCTTGATTTTAGAATTATCTCTTTAAACCACTCTTTTTTTAAACCAAATCAATTAGATAGAAAAGCTGGACTCATCGCAGAAGATGTCTACAATATCATCAAGGAAAACGCTGCTGCCATTCAAGCTGTCATTAACTACGACAGGGATTACACATATGACTTCTTTGGCTTTAAGACTCTAGAGCGATCATATCTTTTGAAGCTAAAAGGAGAAATTGCTGAACGCCCATAAGATATGTTGATGAGAGTCTCCATAGGTATCCACAAGGAAGATCTCCAGAGTGCTTTTAGGACTTACAATCTCATGAGCGAAAAATGGTTCACCCATGCTACTCCAACGTTATTCAACGCTGGAACGCCTAAGCCTCAAATGAGCAGCTGCTTCTTGCTGACAATGGGTTCAGACTCCATTGAAGGAATCTACGATACTCTCAAGCAATGTGCGCTGATATCTAAGAGCGCAGGTGGAATAGGTCTAGCAGTCCATAACATTCGTGCTAGAGATAGCTACATCAGAGGTACAAATGGAGTCTCAAATGGGTTAGTCCCCATGCTGAGAGTGTTCAATGACACTGCTAGATATGTTGACTAAGGTGGTGGCAAGAGAAAAGGATCTTTTGCTATTTATCTTGAGCCCTGGCATTCAGATATTGTAGATTTTCTGCAACTGAAGAAGAACCACGGGAAAGAAGAACAAAGAGCTAGAGATCTATTCTTAGCGTTATGGATTCCAGATTTGTTCATGAAGAGAGTTGGTAGTGATTCAGAATGGACCCTTATGTGTCCCAATGAATGTCTTGGTCTCTCAGATGTCTGGGGGGATGAATTTGAAGCACTCTACACGAAATACGAACGCGAAGGTAATTGTGAATAGAAAAATGAGTTATTAATTAATTATTCTAACAAACTAACAACAGGAAAGGGTAGGAAAACAATCAAAGCAAGAGATCTATGGTAAGATATTGTTGATAGCTAAATCGAAACAGGCACTCCTTATATGGTCTACAAAGACGCTTGCAATAGAAAGTCAAATCAACAGAATCTCGGCACGATCAAGAGCTCCAATCTTTGCACAGAAATCGTGCAATACACAAGTCCAGAAGAAGTCGCTGTCTGCAATTTGGCGTCTATTTCACTTGTTAAATTCGTCAAGGAAAACGGCGAATACGATTACCAAAAGCTCTACGAGATTGCTAAAGTTGTGACTTTCAACTTGAATTGTGTAAGAACTACAACAACATTAATCAATTAATTTCATTTCAAACAACATTTTGATTCTCTTTTTCTAATTTGGAATTGTTTCTGAATAGGTAATTGACCAGAACTATTACCCCGTTAAAGAAGCTAAATACTCTAACATGCGCAATCGCCCCATCGGCATTGGTGTTCAAGGTATGGCAGATACTTTCATGAAGATGCATATCCCCTTTGAATCTGAGGAAGCCTCGATAATTAATGAGAAAATCTTCGAAACCATTTACTTTGGAGCTTGCTAATCCTCCATGGAACTAGCTATGAAGCATGGACCTTATGAGACATTTAAAGGATGCCCTGCTTCTCAAGGGAAGCTGCAATTCGATCTATGGGACTATAAGCCTCATTTGTGTGGTTATGACTGGGATGGTCTCAAGAAGAAAATATAAGAACACGGTATGAGGAATTCCCTTCTTCTTGCTCCTATGCCAACAGCTTCAACTTCCTAGATTCTCGGGAACTGTGAATCATTTGAGCCATACACGTCGAATCTCTTCACGAGACGCGTGCTTGCTGGAGAGTTTGTGTTGATCAACCCCCATTTGGTTTAGGATCTGATTGCTAGAAATCTCTGGACACCTACAATTAAAAATCAACTTCTTGCTTATAGCGGGTCAGTTTAATCCATCGCAGATATCCCAGATGACATTAAACAAATCTACAAGACAGTCTGGGAGATCTCTTAGAAAGCAATCATTAATCTCGCAGTTGGAAGAAGTCCTTTTATTGATCAATCTCAATCTTTGAACATTCATATTTGTGATCCCTCATACTCTAAAATCACCTCCATGCACTTCTACGCTTGGGAGAAAGGGCTTAAAACAGGTACTACATAGTTCAGCTTTAGCTGTTTTTTCTAGGCATTTCTCATTTCTAACATAATTATTATTCTTTCACAGGAATGTATTACTTGAGGAGCAGACCAGCTGCAGAGCCAATCAAATTCACATTAGACGTTGAGAGTCTCTTAAAAGAAGAAGGTTCAATCACAGTAACTGCTGAAATGAAAGCAGATTAAGAACAACTCAACGAAGAGCCAACTAAGAAACTCAAAACAGAATCAAATGGAGTAAATTCAAATGGAGTTGCCATAGAAACCGAAAAAGATGCCAAGGAAGCTTGCCCGATGCGCAAACGTAGAAAAAACTCGAAGGGCAAATGGGAGTACGAGGAGGAAGAATGCTTGGCATGTGGTTCATGAGATAGGATAAAGTTACATGAAAAAGTACAGTAGTGTTTTCTTTCCCCCATTTTTTAAACACAAAATTAATTGCTTTTGATTTTAATGTATCTACCCTTTGTATTCATTCTTCTTCTTTTTTCAAGCTTTCTTAATCATTTACGCTCACTCGTCGGTCTGAATGCAACATTTTATTGGTTAGGCTTTGAGTTTATTAACGCGAAATTGATTGAGTCTAAACAAGCTAATTAAATAACTACAAACACACAGCTTTTCTAGCAAATTTATTATTCAGAAGATAAGATTATTCTCTGCTAGAAACACAAGAATTGCATCATGGCATTTTACTCTTTGCTTCTTTATCTTCTGACAACACAGATTGTTGCTTTTTGAAAACGATTCTAATCACTGGTGTGTTTAAGAGTATCTGTGTTGAATCCAGTTCAGTGAAAAGGATATCTAAGTCCACATAACTTTCACCTTCTTCAGGAAGGAAAAATGCTTCAGAAAGGGAAGACTATTGAATTGATTTCTTCTCAGTTTCAGGCATAGTTTACGCAAATAGAAGCTCTGAATCGAATAGAATCGTCACGATTTGGAGTTTTTTGTTAATAACAAAGTACTCAAAGAGTTATTGAATAGTGGTGTTTTAGCTGTCTTCAAATACTACTTCCCAATTTTCCCAGATGGAAACACTGATACTCGGAGTTATTTTGAATATTGGTGATGGAGCAGGCTCAGTGAGTTAGAACGCAGGCACAGCTAAATTCAAGAAGGCATTTTTTCGTTGAGATAACGGCAATCCCATGACTTATTTGACTAACTCAATAGTCTGTAATGCCGCAATAGCTGCCGTAGTAGTTGCCAATGCTGGGACAATTTTACCAGCTTTTAATTTGACATCCAGCCAGTCCATGGGAGTTAGAGAGTAATTCACTGCCCTGCAGTTTGCTAGGGAGGAAATGTAATCAATGTGTCCATTTTAGTCATTGTCTTTCTCGAATTCCTCAGGGGAAATAGAGTGGAATGATAGGTTATTTGAGATCATGAGTGATTTGAGCTTTTCAAGTAAGTTCTTGGTGTTACTTTAGATTAGATCGTAGTCTGAATCAGCAGCATCATCATTATATGTAGAAGAATTTTGACTATTTTCATTTATCTCTTGCTCTCCTTTTGCTTTATCTTTTCCTTTCATTTCTCCATTGATTTTTTGTTATTCTTCGGATTAGACTTCACTGTGGATCTCCTGAGATTTTCCCTCTGAAGGATGGAATTCCTCTATTTAAACCTTTTCTGCCATTCTAATAATTTCCTTTTTCCTCTCTTCTTTTCTGAAATCCACTGGGTGCTCAAGTGAGAACACCTTAGCACAAAGAGTGGCTACAGATGCTATAAAATCTCTATGTAACTAATTCTCAGGATCTAGGAAACTGATTTCCTTTGGTGCTCTCTTCGGTAGTTTCCAGAATTCTGTGCCATCTTTTAGCTTCGTCTTCAATGGATACGTATGCATTAGCTGTCTGATAGTGTTTCTGAAATATTTGTAGAATTTTCTGACTGCAAAAGCAACACAATCTTAGAAATCTCTTGGCCTTTTCTCCAATTATTTCAAAGCCTTTCTAAGCTCAGAAATGCTCAAGGGACATTCGTAGTCACTCTCATTCTTATCCTTTTGGCTAGCAGCTTCCATAGCTAACCGCAATGATTTCGGCTTTAAAGTCGCCTGCTTTGTGAATTTATCTTTCGCCCACTCTACACAATGTACGGTCTCCTCAGGGAACATCTTCAAAGTGCAATGAGGTATATCTCCTCCTTCTTCAGAGGGATCTTCTTAGCTTCCATAGGACTCGCTTTAGTATGGAACTATCACCTAATATTTCAAAATGGTATGTTAGTCAGGCACTCAAACAACTGAAAAACAGATTTTTGCAATTGAATTTAATTGAGTATCTCTTTACTTAAACATGTCCTTTTGGCCCAAGGGTTCCTGATTCAAGTAGCGGCACTTTTGCTGCAAGACACCTCTTGTCCACATATTTCCTGGCTTGGACATTATCCAGTGCATTCGCGATAATATCTTATGCTTCAAAGAATCCATCGTTGAAAATATCTTTAGATGCTTCACAGACTTTATCAAGGCGGGCTACAATGTGGTTCTTCAGATGGCTGTTGATTTTAATCGCAGCAGCTGCAGCAGTTATCGACTTTGGCTTAGAAATATGCTCCTATCTGAATAAGAATTGCCTGTTTAGATTGGATGTTTCAATGTGGTCTGGATCAGTTAAAGTCAGTTATCCTCTTTTAAGTTTGCTGTTGGATTCCCCAGTGCACAAAGATAGCATAGCAAAGTTTTTGAGAAGCTCACAGCCTATTGCACCACTTCCTATCATAAACAGATTCAAATGCTTTAACTTGTCTAGCAAATCTTTTCCAATGACTGTCTAAAGAAGAAGAGAAGGATCAACGAAAGTAAAGGAGTCTGTTTTATTCTTCTTCTCAGTTTTGTATGTGTTGCAACTTTGCAGTTCAGCTAAAGCAATCTCTGCATAAGCTGCTAGTCTCTATTCTACTGAGTTTGATGTATTTTAAGGTGCATCTTGTGTTGAAATGGCTTGGCTATTCCAAGGTACAACTTCAATGCAATCAGTATAGAAGAATTGTTGAATTGGCATGAACTTGTTCGTCATAGCTTTGATGGCTTCTTGTGCTACTACTCCTCCTATGAAAGCACACTAACAGCAAACAACCAATATTCAGTCAAAAATAGAGGGTTTTGTATGATAAAATATATTATTTTGTTAGTAAAAACCATTTTAAAGCCATCATAAAATTAAAATCTTACTAGGGGATGAAACGATCCTGAGCAAGTGAAGGAGAACAATGCAACAAAATTCTAGAATTCCTACTAGTTTGGCTTTTCCATTTGATTGTTCCCAGCAGCGAATTCGAAATTCTGATAAAGCCCTGAACACAATTCACTGAACTCTTTCATGTCAGTTTTATCCCAAGCCCCTGGGAACCGTTAATACTGTTATTGGAACAACGAGAGCCCATAGAAAGCAATATGAAGATATATTGCGTGGCTGGATTTGTCAAAATCATGGTAGAGCAAGTTCGCATCGAAGAATTTAGTGCTCATGTCTTGCGCCTGAACTAAAGAGCTAAACGAAATAGTCTAAGGGATTTTGACTCCCTTGACAATACCACTACCTTCGTAAGGAGAGAACTCATTCACAAGGGATGCTAATACAAAAGTGCAAGGAGATTAGACTTAAATAACTCGATGCAAAGTATCATTGATAGATTTTGAGGATGCTTCAGGTTGATAATAATTGATAGCATTTTGTAGTCTCTCCATCCCTTTGACTGAAGTGAAAGTCACAGTGTCTCCATCTTAGAGCCCATGCGGTTGAAGTGTTGTGACAACCGTTTAATTCTTAGTATTTGTATATTTATTCTTAGTGGTTTCAATGCTTGAAATGAACGAATCTTTAAACGGCTCTCCATTTGGATCGTTGACAATGAATTTCTCATTGAAATCAATGAAAATACTAGCAAATGGACCGACAACAATTGTGTTGATGAAGAATATCCCATTTGCATGACAGAATTCGCCGATTGCACATGCAGTCTCATGGGAAATCGTATCAGTTAAAATAACTATTTGATAATCTCTCAGCTTCAAAGTGTTCTGAAAGTGCTCGCTTGTCAGCGGGGCTAAGGGCTGGTTTAAGCAATCGATTTTAACATACGGGTTAAGCTGCTGTAGTTCATAGATAGGATCTGTATTTTCTCCGAAGACTGAGTTGATTCTCCTTGTTTTCGTTGTGTCTGAATTATGGCTTAATATCGTCAATCTAGCCAAGCCAGCGAGAGTCAGATTCTTGGCTATTTCGAGACCTAGATTGCAATATCCACTCAGGAAAACACTGCATGCACTCTATTTCTTAACAGATTCGATTCCTAACGCGCAGATATATCTACTCCACCTGTTCTTAACTTCTTCGCTGAGGATGTCCATTTGTTTTATGGCTTACTTTCCGTTATTCATGAGCGTAATGTTGCCGCTGTTATCAGACTCTTTTTTCTCCTCCTCTTCTTCCTCTTGTTCTGCTGTTTCTTCTTTGACAGTCTGCTGAGAAATCGGCTTGGAATGCTGCTGCTATTGTTATTGTCCTTCACTGAGGGTCTCAGAGGTATAAGTTTTTGATTCTTTTGCTGATAGCTAAGCAGACAGAGTCTAAGCTTATTAAAGTGATGATGATGGCTTGCTTTGCCCTCCAACTAGTCTTCTCTTATTTGCGATCTGCGAAGTACTTGCATCGATTCTACTAGGTGGAGGAATAGCCTAAAGTACTTCCTTCAATTCTTCGATTGCTTCAGCTAGCATAGCTTAATACTTGCCAGGCTGCTTAAATAGCCCACACCAAGTAGGATTGTGATCACTCACTAGTCCTGTGTAGGCAGCATTCTTTTGATTGCTGCTCTACAGCCATTCATAGCATTCAGCTAAAATGACTTCTTTCTTGAGATAGAAATGCCTTTGTATGATCTCTTCAAAGCCTGTAGGCGGGCTCTTAATTTGTTTGATCATGGCTATTTTGATGTTGCAATATCGGATGATATTAGAATATGCCTCGTTTTTCTTCTCTCCTTCTTCAGTTCCACTCTGTCCTTCGAATCCAGGCTCGTTGAAGTACACATCTTCAGTCATGATGATCGATTGCAGACTCAGTAACACTTGCAGTAAAGTGCTGATATTCGGATCCCAATTCTCGCTAGCTTAACCCTTCCAAGTGCCCAGTAACGAAAGACAGACTTTACAAAACAACAAACAAAGAAAATAAGTCAAATGTTTCAAATATAATGTCCTTCTTACCTTTTCCGCATTGATAAAGATTTGGATTAAACCTAACCTATCCAGGTCCTGTCGTTGATAAATTTACTTTGGGCGACGAATTCGGGTAGTTATCTTCAAAGAATACATCGTACAAGAATGCTCCATGTGCGTAGGGTGTTCCAGCTGAACCCATTATAAGGCATTTCATGACATCGACTCTCTTGGTATCACACCTAGCAAATATACTATTGGTATCCTCCACAGGCAGAGCATTCGACATGTCTGCAACTTCTTAAGCTAGCCTGACGATTTTACTGTGAGAAACACTGGGAGATTGATGGATTGCATTCCTGTAGTGGTGGAGATACTCAGATGAAACAGGATCTTGCATGGAAACATACCCGAATCGTAGATTAGACAATAGAATGTTGTATTTTTAGCTTAAGGGAAGACTCAGCACTGAAAGGATCTCAAAATATTAGGAGGAGGATTAGGAGGGTGATGACTATTATGGAGATTGTCTTTCTGATTGCAGCTATGCATCTCCACTTTTCTTGGCTTTTTGATCTCTCTAAATGATCGATCTCTCTAGGCATTCCATCACGACTAATATTTTATCTGCTATCTTGCCGGCTTATTGCTTCGGCGTGCTGATAATATCACCCGATCCCTCCTCAGTGGGACCTTACTATTCTGAGTGCAAACAATGCACAAAAATATCGGCAGTTTTACTGAGATTCAACAGTAACTCATGGACACTCTATATCTGGTTTGGTTTGTAGTGTACTCCAAGAGGCAACAACGCCACCAATAAGTTATCCTAGCGAGCAAGCAGCTCAACACAATTCAAATATTCTAGAATCAACTCATTTTGATTGCTCATGTCCAAGAGGGAACCGCTGCGGAATGCATTTTCTAATAAGACTATCAAGCCACTCGAACAAACACTTCTCTGCAATGACCTTGGGACCTTCCAATTGCCTTCTAAGAAACTGCAGACAGCTTGTATGACACTCAAGAGTAGCTCGTTTTTGTTTCTCTTGCTGTCAACATATTCGGTGGTGTTCCACTTAGAATTCCATCCTGTTTAATCCGTTCCATAGCCTATGCCTTTCTTCTTCTTCTTTGGGAGAGAGCTTGTTGTTTTATCATTAGCAGTTGTTGTTACACTAGCACTAGTTAACTCTTTTTCTGTTTCTATTTGTTCTTTAGATTTATTCTATTTGCTGGCCTTATTGTTATTATCATCATTCTCCTTTTTAATCTATTATGATTTAACATCTTCAACATACTCTCTAGGCTGCTCTTTTGAGATCTAGGTTATCCTCTCAAAGAGTTACTGCAGAATATTCAATTTAACAGCTGTTTGTTTGATTATGTTATCTGGGGAATCTTATCGTAGCACTCTAGCAACGATCCCATAGATTTCTTTGAAAGCCTTGCGCTACTGCTCTTCCTGATTTGCTCCTGGTGGGGTTAATTACTCTTTTTGGGGAAGTTATGATCTGCTATCAGTATTGCTAGATTTGCTGCTGTCTTAAGCTAACAGCAAAAACAGAGTTTATTTGAGAGTTTCATTCCTCATGATTTCGGTGGAGAATCTAGGTAGCCCTCCATATAATCTAGCTTCTTTTATAAAAGCCATCCATCGATTGGATTGGTTTTAGTCCTCCCAGCTGGCTAGAGATTCAGCTATGGACTACAATATTGCTTCAACTCCTTTCTAAGCTATAAAGCACTTCAGTATTTAGTTTGTAGATTAATATTAGTTATTCATAGCCACTGCTCGTTCTGTGTTTGGAGCAGTATTGCTGCTTTCTTATGAGATAAGTTTGTCTCTTAAATCACTACTACTATTGCTATTAGCTGTCTGCTGTTCTTTGAAATGAATATCATCTAATCCATCAGCTTTCTCTCTTTGTTTGTAGAATTCCTCGATGGAGACACTTATGTCGATTATTCCATTGGGATAGATCCCTCCAGCTTGTTCGATCTGCTTTAATGTCATACCCTTCAAATCCGTCTATTGATTCCTTCCTTCTTTTTTACCAATTTGCACATTCAATTTCTCTAGGGCATTTCTTGAAATATGCAATCCATGCACATTCATTTCTAAGATTACTTCTTTTAGAGTCATTCCACTTGGGAAATGATAGACTGGAGGCACTCGATAGAAGTTGAAAGCACTCTCAGAGGAGTAATAACTCGAAGGGAATAATAAGTTAGTGCTTCGAGAGGATACTTCGAATATGCTCTCGTAGTATTATAAAGGGGAATTTGGTGCTTTCGAATCGATTGCGTGGGGCAGTTAAGATGCTTCCTGGTTGTTAATCTCAAGTGGTTTCAACACCCAGTATTCCGCTCTTCCAAAAGTGAATTCGTTTGGGATGTCATGTGGGATGTTAGAACCGCTCTCCAAAGGCTGTTAGGAATACAAAAAACAAAGGATTAAAGCCAAAGTCTCAAAAGCAGAAGTAAATGCTGGAAAAAGAGAGGAGTTAAGTTACTTTCATGTCGAAGAGATTAATATCGACGAAGCTGGTGCTAGTCGCTGATAGGGAGATGGTGATTCTATCCATTTCTCTGTATTTGAATGAAAGAAAGCTGTGGTTTTCTGCTACTTCTAGCGATCCTAATTCGTTTCCTTCGATTTTGAAGTGCAGTTGATAGTCTTCACTGTAGTAAAACATGAAGCAATCTTCGCTAGTTGCTATTTTATACGTGCTGTATCCGAATTCCTGTGCCCCTGCAGCCAACGGCTGGGTGCAAAACACTCCACACACACATTTAATTCCATTGTTTTTGCCTTCCATTAGGACTATATAAGGCGGATTGTTCAGCACTGATTTCTCGAGCTGAATTAATACAAAAGCAAACAATAATTGTGATATTTCTTCCCTTTTGACAGGCAATGTCTTACCGCTGCAGTGAGTGAATCCTCTCCGTCGTGTATTTAGACAGCTTATTTGTTCCAAGAGTAGTCTTTAAGTTTCTTGAATAAACCAGTTTCTGTCGAGAACTATTTGAGAATTCTCTTAAACGAATTCTTCTGCTATTTTGAGAACAGTTGAGTCTTGAATTAAGCAGTCCAATCAGTTTAATGTGAATCTGAGATGTTCGCGCTTAGTCTCCCATTGAATCTACGACTCTGGAGTACTTCGAGTGGGTTCAGAATTGCTTTCTAAGTTGATTCTTCAAATACATGAAAGCACACTGGAGTTGTTTTCTAAGCTGATAATAAAGGCCTAAGCAGCTCGTCTACGAACAGTCTGTCTCTCTTCTCGCCAAGCCTTTTAGTGTCAGCTACGATCACCTCGGATAAAATAGCTGCTCCACTCTTAGAGTTGTAGAACGATTCGACGAATAACTCTGAAAATGCTGAAAGCAACTCTCTGTCAACAAAATGCCGTAGAACAGTGGTGCTCTCAAGGTCAGTTTTAGACCTTTTGAGGAGAGAAAACAGTGCTAAGGGCAGAGGCTGGGATTGGATTGTTCTAGATAATGAAGCTAGATCTTTTCCTAAAGCTGCTAGGATCCTAGTTATCTCTCTAGCTCTTAAGAGATTATCTGAGACATCATTAGTGTTCTGCTTATCTTCTTGTTCTTGTTTTGATTTCTACAAAACAACAGAATTAAGTTTAGCATTCCCTAACGCTCGAAGATCACTGACTAGTAGCTCAGCTAGCTCTGGGATGCGTTAACAGAAAAACTACCTAGCATCTTTAGATCCTTTGCAGAATACAGCAAGCACCATAGCTAGCTAGTGAGAAGCAGGAGACTACTTGATATGAATCCATATGTTGTTGAGTGTAAAACACCTCAAAGGTTTCTCAGTTTGTCTGAATTGAGAAGGTAAATACAGTAAGTTAGAGAGTAATCTAATTAGGAGCTTGAACCATGAAGGAGTGCTAGCAGTGCTGATTAGTAGAGTCTTAGATTAATTTAAGATTTTGATGAGATTATTGATAAAAGAACTACTGATTGGCAGGTAAGTTGAAGTAGTGATAGAAGTAGAAGATGCAGTTGGTAGATTCTACATTCCTATGAGTAATGCTTCGATGACCGGGAAAATACAAGAGATTTTAGAAAACCAAGAAGAAGAAGACTGCGAATCTGATTTGGTTTTAGATACGATTGCTATATGTGATTCGATGTAGGTAAGTAGCTTTTTTGTCTTTGGCTGCTAGCTGTCTACATTCGAAGAAAGACTTACTTAGTTTTTCATGATCTTCAAAAGGAGCTTGGAGTATGAATTAGCAAAGGAGGCATTATTGTAGCCAAAAAACAGTGTTTATGCAGTCTTTCCATGGTTTCTGCTATTTTGACTGGAATTCACAAGTACCTGCTCGAATAACCAATCCCCGAAGGCACTATTTTCATCACTGAATTTCAGAAGCAATTCACTGAAACTCTCTTCGGAAGTAAGAAGCTCTTCGCTGATGGAGTTAAACCCTGACTTCAAAGACTCTACTATCCTCTCGCTTTGGGACATTTATCTGATTGTCTTCGGGAAATTACCATTACATAGCCTACCTAAGACCTTTAGAACCCCTTGCTGACGGATTCTAAATAAAATCTACTTTGTATTGATTTCTTGCTGGTACTCCAATAGAGGTTAAGTAGTCTAACTAAACTGGTTACTAACCTTGTTATTTCCTTCAACCACTTAGGGTGTCACAATGAATCCTAATATAGACAGAAAATTAACAGAAATGCCTATTTTGCTTAGACTCTTAGAAGACAGTGTAGAAATATCTTCCATGACACTCACACAGGGCCTGATGATTCTCAACTGAATAAACGATACTCTTGGATAGCATAAAGATTCAATACTGTCTTTGATAGAACCATTCCGATTCGAAATTCGCCAGTAATTCTTGGAAAATACTCGCACACCAAATTGGGAGTATTTCTCGTCGTTTAGAGGAACGAGCACGCCTAAAGGAAGGAGAGTATCCTTGGTTGTTCCTCCTTCAATAAGCACACCGCTTGGTACTCCAAGGATCTTTTAATTTTAGCCATAAAAATATATTAAATGCAAGGAAAGAAATGACATTTATTATGTTAGTTTGTGCTCTGGAATATTCTATGGTTGATTGCTTTACTGACTCTGAGGTGTCTATCGAAATAGTATTGAATCCAATCCTTATTTTCTTTATTTCTACTGTCTTATTTAGTTTAAAGAGCAGAGGCAGCTCTTGATGATACGCACCTGTCATGAAATACTGCAGGAGCTTACTTTTGCCTCCTTTTTTGTTAAACGACCAGTCTTAGGGCTGTTGGTTTATCATCGGCATCCCAGGGAGAGGAATCAATGCGACTTGATTGGCACACTCGACTTCTTGAAGTGATTTTAGATTAATAATAGCTGAATGATCGTTGGAATTACAGTTAGGTAAAGGAATAGTAGCTTACTAAGGATCAACTGGTCCATAGATTAGAGGATCGAAGGTTGTTTTAAAGTGGATTTTAGACATGCCTAAAGAAGGGTTTTCAGCAATTCCAAGAGGACCTACTGCAGTTCCTACAAAAGGAGTTTAAGGAAAAGGAGATTATTATTGGTTATCTGGTTATGATTGAGACACTGGATTGTTCAACAAAGAACCTTATTAATGAGTGTATTTGGAAACTAGATCGGAGAGAATATCCATCTTTGCAAGGGATCCTTAAGCAACGAGAGGAGCGAGTACTTGAGCAACTTATTACATAGGAGAAAGCGAAGGAAGCTATGGCTGTTGTTACTGTTAATAATGGTGATTGCTCAGTTAGCTTGAGAGATTCGCATGGTAAGAGGAAAGTAGCCCCAAAACTGAATTGTTTTGGACGGGAGGTGGCGTATTATTGCTATTACTATTGCTGTTCAGATATGAAGGATGAGCAATTTGATATTTGAGAAAGCTGCTTTTGGGGTTTTCGGAGATTTCGCTATTTCCGAAGATGCCTTATTCAGTCATCATTAGCTGGCTTGGATTCTTATTCCAAGATAGCTATGAAAATAACTGCTAGGAAGGGAGAGGAGGAAGCATGCTCTTCTTCAAGGAGTCTGAGTTGGCTGATGAGGAATGCACACCAGAAACACTTCAAAGCAAGCAAACAAACAAATACTTAGATAAAAGGGGCATTTTGTGAATTAGATTACTTATTATGATCTTTGAGTGAAGGTAGATTGGGCTAGTCTTATTTGAGATCGCAGGAGATACCTGTTGGCTGTGGAATCCTGCTTCCGTTGTTGTTCGGGCTAGCAAGATTAGCAATGCAATCTGGTGATTGAATATACTGCAGACTATTCCAAGGCAATGCTGATAAAGAACTCCCTTAATGTTACTGCTGCTGCTGCTGCTGCTGCTACCCTTGCAAGATCCAAGTGAGGGCTTGCAAAGGAGAAGCCGCAGCTTTACTGTTATTCCCAGAAGGATTATTTCTTTTATTCTTGGAGCTATTTGTGACTACATTATTCATAGAATTCGGCAAAATTCGAGCAATACTTAGTAACTGAGTGAATAGCTCATGAGAGAAGAGCACTTATGTTAACGTATCATCTTACATCCAGCATTCTAGCAACTTTGTGAACACTCTGGACTCTCTCTCTGCTAGAGAGACTGCCACTGACATAGCTAGCTTTCTTGCTTTCTTGGATGGATTCTCAGGCAGTTGAGTATCTCCAATGATTGCTCCTTGCAGCTCCTTGTGCAGATCATCTGAGAACCTTAAGAGAACACTCACGAGTTTACCAATAATCAGCGGAGAGGCCTCAACAGAAAGTCTAAGTATGCCCATGACAGCATCTTCGACGCCCTTGCTTAACTAGCTGCAAGGGGAGATACCTGAATAATTCTTGAGGTTCTTGTCTTCTTGAGAGTATCCACAGTTCAAAATGCTAAAGTTAATGAGTTCGCTTAATGACTCCGTGAGAGCTTAAATCAAATGCTAGGAATTCTAATTGTGGATGGCTTAGACAAAGGCTAACCGATGATGACTCGATTCAGCAGACATGATCATCCTCAGCAATAAGTCACTGATGATCAGCTTATTCTGCAACTGTTGATCTCCCATTTCACTGCCTTACACTCCGCCAATGTTCACGTGGGTAAGTAAAAAGCTACTTGTTTGTCTTAACAGCATTGCTGCACCTTATACACTCAGCTAACACATACACTAAGTACTCAACTACTACTGCTGTTACTGCTGATTGGATGTTTTTTGAGAAAATAGCTGCTCAAATAAGGAAAAAGAATCAGATTTATTGATCTGTAAGTGTGATGGTTCTTTTGGAAAGTAGAATGCATCTTCAGGTGGGAACTACTTCGACAGCAGCATTTCTAGCCAACTAACTACTAATCTAAGCTAGTGGCCTTCCCAGGAGAACTCCTCATTATTGATTACTTTGAACACTAGAGAAAGCAGTTCTTCACAGAATTCCTTCAGCTTCAAACATGTGTGCAAGATGTTCTTTGTGAGGGCGATCAGGGCTGAGAGTTGTCTCTCCTGGATGTCCATGGGAGATTCTAGATACTAAGTGGCGAGTCGCATGAAGATATTACTTTCTTAGATCGCTTTCCCAGGGAGCAAGCCAATCGCTGACATGGCTAGAATCCAGCGTTGTTCGAGTTCGGCAGAGTTATCATTCCTTTCATGGGGAGAATTAGATTTTTCTTTAATGTAATCGAAATATTGAACTCTCTGGTGGCTATTTTGGGAAAGACTCTTTTGATTGTAAGGTTGTTGTGATTCATTTACAAAGTCTTTGTGCTCTTCATCATCATCTGCGTTCTCTTCTGGATAATAGTTCACCGAAGTTTTAGAGTCTTTGCTTTCGTTGAGGAGTAGCTATTCAACGATGTCAATGATAAATTAAATCATGATCAATGGAGAACCTTCGTATTGTGAGCTCTCAATGTAATCTGCTAAGCTCAACAGCAGCGAATAGTCCGTCTTGAATGACAAGCTGCTTTCTTGCAATGTATTTGACTTCTTTCTACACAGTGCTTAGAGCATATCTTCACTGCCTTTGCGAGATGCCCAGGAACCCTTTCTAGAGGACTCTGAGCTTTTCCTCCGACGAATCTACAGCTCGAGTAGCTTCTTGCTGGGAGAGGCTTGCATGTGACGCTGAGAGAAGGAAGTCTAGTGGGAAGAAAGGCAGGAGAATTGGAGTTAAGAAATGATCTAATAATAAAAAGAAAGGACTTACGATAGTCTTGGAAGCAGAAGATAGAAGCGCAATAAGCAAATCAAGATGTCCCAGAGAAATCTATTATAATTAGCATACTTCGACTTCGTCATCGTCTGGTCTCCAATTACTGTGATTATTATTGCTATTGTTCTTGGTGTACATCCTCTACACCTGACTGTAAGGATTGCCAGTATTCAAACGGCGATTATTCTGTTTTCCTTCTTTGACATCTGTTTAATTGGATGAGTGTTTCTATCTGCTGCTGCTGGAGAGCTGAGCGTAGTGATGAATTACATGAACCGCTTAGAGCTGGAGTAAATACATGAACGCTAGTTGATTCTTATACTGAAGGTTGATGTCCTGCTCCATGAGGAGATATGCATTACTACTCGATCTGTTA
>Ga0302286_10001486_pt1 | contig 17370 bp, 13 predicted proteins | sample III_Fen_E2_3_FD_198765 | JGI IMG/M metagenome (GOLD analysis project Ga0302286, IMG submission 198765) | Peat permafrost microbial communities from Stordalen Mire near Abisko, Sweden - III_Fen_E2_3 | ecosystem: Environmental > Terrestrial > Soil > Wetlands > Permafrost | place: Sweden: Abisko...
TAGGTGCCGTACGATCCGGTCCAGTCTCAAAGTAGCGGAACTGGTTTGCTTCGGGATCGTATACACCATATTTATAATGCACTTCAACCTTCGAAAGGCTTAAATCAACTTCTGTTGTCCACCAGTTTCCTTCCGTTTGATTGAGTAGGATTGGCTTCGTTGTCGACCAGTTTCCCAATGCCTCACAGTCGCCAATCAGACAAATGACTTCATTTTTTCTCAACATAGGCATCTTTACTTTGAACAGATGCGAGTAGTTGGCGGTGGATTTGGACCTGGCTATAAAATGATCGTGATGTAATAATACTTTCTCGAAAGGGGCTGTCAGGAATACATTTTCCTGGCTGCCCGGTGAATTCCATACATCTACACAGAAAAAATGATCTGTTTTTGCAGGATCCAGTGTGATCAGCCGGTCATCTCCCCATTCTTTCACAAATTGGCCATTTTGTTCGGTATACAAAATATAGTTGTAATTCAGCTGGAAAGGTACATCCGATTGTACATTCACTTCGACAGACCACTCCTCCGGATCTTTAAAATTTAGTTTTAACGCTTTTTCGGTTTCCCCATTCCCCAATTCCGGGATATTTCCACTCACCAGCAGACGCTGTCCCCAATAAGTATAATAAGGTATTTTGAAATGTATTTTCATAGTGCATTGAATTATATCTAATTAGCTTACATCAAACTAAAACTCATTTCAAAAGTAATGTTATTTATCAAGCTCCTTTTTGAATCCTTTAAAAAACATGCGAAAATTGATTTCAAACGTTTGCGGTATCCTCCTGATTTCCCTAAGTCAGGAACTAAAATGAAATTCGACCATTCGTTTCCTAGCTGTATTTTAGGCTTATAAATATTCATTGTTTTTTTATGACTGCATCATGACCTTATTAAAATTATAATCCGTACTTTTGCAGAAAATTCTCCAAAACTAAATTACACTTCAATTATGTCAGTTTCAAGTACACCTTTTAAAGTGTTTTCGGGCACAAAGAGTCGTTATCTTGCCGAAAAGATTTGTCAGAATTTAGAGTGTCCATTAGGTCAAATGAATATTCAGCATTTTGCAGATGGTGAGTTTGCTGTATCCTACGAAGAATCTATTCGGGGTCAATATATCTATTTAATTCAATCCACTTTCCCAAATTCGGATAATTTAATGGAGCTTTTATTGATGATTGATGCTGCAAAACGTGCTTCTGCTTACAAAATCATTGCTGTAATTCCCTATTTTGGTTGGGCTCGTCAGGACCGAAAGGACAAACCCCGGGTATCCATTGGCGCTAAGCTGATCGCAGACATGCTTAGCGTGGCTGGAGTCGACCGCATTATTACCATGGACCTTCATGCCGATCAAATTCAAGGATTCTTCAACATTCCTGTCGATCACCTCTATGCCTCCACCATTTTTGTTCCATATATCAAATCTTTAAAACTGAAGAATTTGGTAATAGCATCACCGGATGTAGGTGGTTCCAAGCGTGCAGGATCATATTCTAAATACCTGGGAGTGCCGATGGTCATTTGTCACAAAACCCGTGAAAGGGCTAATGTGGTTGGTGAAATGACCATTATCGGGGAAGTTTATGGCAAGGATGTCATTATTACTGATGACATGGTGGATACAGCCGGAACTCTTTGCTAGGCCGCTGATCTGATGACTGCCAAAGGAGCCCGTAGTGTTCGTGCTATTGTATCCCACGGAGTGATGTCAGGGGTTGCTTCCGAACGTATCTGTGAATCTGCCTTAACTGAGATAGCATTCACCGATTCCATTCCTTACGAACTCAGCAAATGTCCCAAAGTAAAAGTACTTTCCATTGCCGAAATGTTTGCTGATACCATCTACCGCGTTCAGGAACACAAATCTATCAGCGAACAATATCTTCTTTAGTAGGTAGTTAATAGTAGGTAGTAAGTAGTAGGTAGAAATACAAGAAGTAAGTAGTAAGAAAGTACTTATATATATTTACATAAAAAGCTCCCGGGTCATATGATCCGGGAGCTTTTTGTTTGGGAAACCTCAAAACGTACGAAGTACTTTTGAGTGTTTTCTCTCTTGGAACCCCCAACCCCTAAAGGGGAGTAAGAGTGATATATCAGAAAGTCTACTCTCTGCTGATTATTATAGAATATAAAACTATACGTAAATCCTCTGAGGAATTTGAGGTGGTTTTGATATTAGAATATAAAGGTATAAGTTTAGCTACTTTCATCTACAGACTACCGACTAAAAACTACCGACTATCTACTTCTTACTACCTACTAAAAACTACCTACTACCTACTCCGCCCAATCAATCCGTGTCTTCATGTTCTTGATTTTCTCATTCTGAATCAAAGCCAGTACCTCTTTTACACGGTTTGCCTTCACGGCCACATACGAAAAGTAATCCTTTACTTCCACCATGCCCAGTTCTTCTTTCGCTACCAGGCCCTTTTTGAACATAAAGCCTACTACATCCATTTTGCTGAGTTTATCTTTCTTCCCTTTCCCGATATAGATCGTCGACCATTCAGGCTTTGGGGCAGCCGGGGTCAGCAGTGGCAACGGGAAAGATGCAGGTACAGGAGTAATGAACACCGGCAGGTTTTCATTGGCACCCAGCAGTACAAAGGCAGAACCTTCAGCTTCCATACGGGCAGTACGGCCGTTACGATGTACAAACTCATCCGCCCTGACCGGTGCATCAAAATGGATAATATTCCGTATTTCAGGGATATCCAGTCCGCGGGATGCCAGGTCGGTAGAAATAAAGGCAATACAACTGCCATTCCGAAACTTGGAGAGTGCACGTTCCCGCTCAGGTTGTTCCAGTTTGCCGTGAAAGAATTCGTTAGCCAGGCGGCGGTCGGTCAGGTAAGCATTCACCTTCTCCACCGTATCGCGTTGGTTGCAGAAAATAAGCGAAGAGTCCGTCCCCAGGTAACACAACAGGTTATAGAGCAAGTCCATTTTATCGTTGTTATTACCTTTCACCGTATATATTTTCAATCCTTTCAGCACATTATCCTTTTCGGAATAATCAAGCTTGATAGGGTTTTGAATGCCTGTGAATGCGGGTATTTCTACGGCATCGGTGGCTGAAGTCAGGATCCGTTGTTTCAGGGAAGGGATATGTGAGATAATGGTTTCCATTTGTTCGGTAAATCCCATCTCCAGCGATTTATCAAATTCATCCAGTACAAGTACCTGAATGGCATCCACTTCAACATTATTACGTTCAATGTGATCCTGTATCCTACCCGGAGTTCCGATAAGCAAAGCCGGTGGCACTGCCAGGTCGCGCTTTTCGCCGTTGGAGGGTCGTCCGCCAAAACAGGTATTTACTTTAAATCCGGTACCCATGCTTCGCCAGACCTGCTCAATCTGCTGGGCCAGTTCGCGCGAAGGTGCCAATACCAGGGCCTGTACTTTCTGAATGCCGGGGTTCAGGCTCATCAATACGGGCAGCAGATACGCCAGCGTTTTGCCGGAACCGGTAGGTGATAACAGGATGATGTCTCTTTCTTTTTCGTTTGCCTCAAGAGTCGCCAATTGCATGGCGTTAAGCAAATCGATACCCATGCTTCTCAGCGTGTTATCAATTGTGATGGAATTATTTTGCATGATGCAAAGATACGACAATATAATGGACTACGCACATTGCACCCATACAAACCCGCCGGGATGACCTTTGCCGCTTTATCAGCTGCAATCAGTCACCCCGGCGGTCTATATTGTAAAAAGATTTAATCTCTTTTTCCTGCTTTCTTTTCTCTTTTCTGTTCCTTCTTTTCCTTTGGAGTCAATACCGGATCCTTCTTGACGTTTTTCTTTGCATTTTCAGTTTTTGCCATGATGCTTTATTTTTAGAGTGTTGTTTTATCTGATTAGTGAATAGGTTGTAATTAAAGTGTAAAAATACGGCTTTTATTTTACACTTTCATGAAGAACCTAATAATCTGTGCATAATCCGAATTAAAAAATGATAAAAAGGTCCTTTTAATCCCGATGGATCAATCTTTTCTAACTTCATTTCAACATTCTGTGATCCATCCATTCAAATGCAGGAATGAAAGCCGGCATGAAAAATAAAGCCAGCATGAAAAAGGGTTAAGTCCCGGTGGTAATAACCGGACTTATTCAGTCTGCTGCTTTTCCATCGGAAAATTTCTCCATTATGAAGCAGGGATTGACGATGCCGGCGTTTATTTATCACTCCATGATAACGGGGCTCATCCGTAACTGATTCATACTTCAACTATGGATCAACCATGGTTCGACCATGGTTTCTATATATATATCACGTATATATCACGCATATACAACGTATATACCACGCATATATAACGCATCTAAATAGATACGTTATATATACATGAATATTACCTGATATAAACGTCGTATGGATTTGAGATATATATTTGAAGCATGGTCGAACCATGGTTGATCCATAGTTGAAGTAAGATAGGAAAGTGGATCAACTAAGAAAGGCATAAGCTAGAAGAGTATGCGTTGGAAGTTGAAAGGGTTTGAAGGAATAAAGGGCATAGCACCTGACAGTCGGTTAGTTCAATTGAATGAAAAATGTAATTACCAGAGGATTTAGGAAAGAATTTGGTGATCAGTAAAAAGACAACAGGAGCTTGAGGTGAGAAGGATAAGTGTGGAATTTAAATTCATTGATGGAAACAGAATACTTTCTACTGATAAAACTTGCTTCCACCCCAGTGAATACCGATGTGACAGAAATAGCCGGAGAGTTTTCAAGCTTTTTATTAATCTCAGGAACACTGCTTTACAGTTATCTTAAAACAACTTTATTAAAGAGATAAACTTATTCATACTTTTTTTGTTATTAATATATATTTTTTTTAAAACAAAATTTATATTCGTAATTACCAATGTATCAGTATACTTCAGAGATTGAAAGCCAATAAAATCCGGGAACAGTAAAACAAACAGCCTCACCAACAGAATCTTATCTTCTATTTTTTTAAATTTAAGTTAGCATTTTCTACAATACTTAGCAGCAAATTTCATTATTTAAATTCAACCTACAACCATCAGATAACAAGACGAATAGAGCATAATATTATTTCATTCAAAGTTAATTTATCAGGTGATTTACACTTTCAGCTATGTGCATGCAAAGAGATATTTTCTTTTTAATTCCGATGTAAAGTCCGACTTATTGATTAAAGCACTTCATATAAACCTCTAAAAAATAACGTTATGACAAATTTAATCGTATTGGATGTGGTAATAGGACTGGTTTTTGTCTACCTGTTGTATAGCATGTTGGCCAGTATTCTCCAGGAGTTGCTGGCTACCTGGTTTCGCTTTCGGTCAAAGCTTCTGGTACGTGCTATATACCGCATGCTTGAAGATGAACCTGAAGATAAAAAGGAGAATAAACGTGACAAACGATTCAGCAGCTTGTGGTACTTGTTTGTAAGTTCAGATCAAAAGGATAAAAAAGTCAGGTTCACAGACCTTTTTTATAGCCATCCGCTGGTAAAGTACCTGGCTGAAGACAAATATCACAACAGACCATCAAATATCACCAAGGAAATATTCTCGAAAGTAATGATTGATTTGCTTCGCGGCGATAAACTAAAGGCCGGGGAGGACATAAAGCCTTTGATAGAGGATTCGATAAATACCGGAACAATAACTACATCTACATCAGACATGATGAAAATAAACCCAGAGACTTTGAGTTTTCTCCAATCTGTCTGGATTGATGCACAGAGTGATGTAGATATTTTCAGGAAATCGCTTGAACAATGGTTTGAGGATACAATGGTACATTGCACAGCGTGGTATAAGAGGCATACACAATATATCCTGCTGGCACTTGGATTGCTTATCGCCATTGTATTTAATGTCGACACCATTTCCATCGTAGGAAAGCTTGAAAAAGATCCCAAGCTGAGAGAGACCCTGGTACAACAGGCGGATGCATTTACAAAAGCTCACCCCAATCTGTATCAGGAACGTGTTAACGACCTGAATAACAACAACAGGAACATTGCACTAGTTTCCACAAGAAAAGACTCCAGTACCGTTATATATTCCAGGCAAGACAGAATCATGTATAAAAACAAATTGGATTCTATTGCCAGAGCTAAAAATGACTCGTTACTAAACCGAGGTAAAATGCTTGCCCACAAAGCAGATTCGCTGGTAAATGGGGATATTGCCAAAATGAATGGTCAAATGGGAATGGGGATAGGCTCCATTTCATTCAAGAATGGAGGATGGGGGAAACTATTCTCAACAATATTCGGCTGGTTGATCACGGCACTGGCACTTTCACTGGGAGCACCTTTCTGGTTTGACCTGCTTAATAAGTTAGTGAAACTGCGTAGTTCCGTCAGCACATCCACTACTTCACAAGCCAAAGGAAAAGATGAGGATAAAAAAACGACCGTCGAACGCAAGGAAACTGACAGTTAGAGCCAATCAGTGTCGGGGAGATAAATAATACTCTTATAATTTGGATTACAACATAGAAGGTAATAAGGGTTAGATTTTTTTTGCTTAATATTTCTACTAAGGGTTCAAAAACAAAAATATGGTTCATTCCGGTTTATCGGAAAGGTTTTTAATTTAAACACCTTATATATAGATTTTAACCCTTCGTAGAAAACCAATCTACAACATATCAAAACCCTTATTCCCTTTATTAGAAAAACTGTTTAGTGGTTTTTTTAAAGAAATAGATTAGGACAATACATTGTTCCAATTATTTATATATCAACACAGACATTAAAAATAAAATTTCACCTTAAAAAAAAGCACGATGGCAGACTGGTCAAAAGACAGCAGAGCCTGTACAACACTTTGGACAGCTCTCTACTCAATGAAACAACTCTCTACTAATTTTGACGATAGTGAAAATTTAAAAATGAGCGATCTTACATTTTACAATACATTAGGCAGTGCAGAGTTGCGTAAACAACAATCCACAATTATTGCCGACCAATTGGACAATGTATTTAGGATAGGCAGTGGAGCAACTTCTGAAACCGACATAGACCGAACAGTAGCTATGAACAATATGATTGAAGTTCTTATTAATGAGGAGAAATCAGTGAAAGACTTAGCAGCCACAGTTGATGATGCCTATAATTTTGGGGGTGAACGTAAGTAATAAAGCCACGCGAAAATGAAAAACAGTTTAGCAACAATAGCAGTACTTCTTATTTTGATTCCTTCGGCATTTAGTCAACATCGTGGTAACCAACTGAACGATGTTGTTAAAGCTCTTAGGGCTAGCGGCCAAAGTGAGGAAGGAATTAAGAATACAGTAAATGGAATAATCAATAATCCGAACCTGTATAATGCTTTGTGGAAAAATTTCATTGACCAAACTTATAGAGTGGATAGCGTTAAATGGGAACTCCTGAAGGATTTCAATTTACAGTTTAAAACATTTCAAACAACTGATAATGTGGTTACTTCATTGGGTTTTACATACGATTTTAATTATGATTATGCAAAATACACAGAGCATGAAAAAAATCGGATTTCTAAATCATTTGGTTTGTCTGCCAAAGGAAATGTTGCATTCAAGAAACAAGTTAATCCTATTGATTTTTTAGAAACTAAAGCTCATTATGATTATTCTCATTTTATTGGTGGAGTTGTAACCCAGCAGGATACTGCGATATACACAGAGTTAAATAATATCAGATTTAAACTTGCCGGGATAAAAGACATGCAAAGTAAAGAAGCACTTGGATTATGGGAACAACTCGGGAAAAAACTAGTCATGTCAAACCAGTACTATTATTCTTTTTCACCTAAATTCGCACTGGAATCAAATCAAGACTTTTCGAAAAAACAATTTACGCCTGGTATATCAATTGATCTTGGAGCAAAAGCCTGGAATACAAAGAATACACTATCTTATTTGAATATTGTTGATTACCCGTTTGCATTGTTAAGATACATAACCGGCACGGATAAAGAGTTTACAGTATACGGTTCTACACTACCAACAGTACAACTTACCTTTGATTATGTTATTCCTTCGAGTGACACAACAAGAAACAATCTTACCGGGAAACTGAAACCATATCCAAGGATAAAATTTGAAACCGGATTTAGGACATTCATTACAAGAATTACAAGCGAGAATATTTTCTTCAATGCAAATTACAGGTATTACCGTGAATTGAATGCTCCGGAAGCAATTAAAAGAGCTAACCTAAGTACTGATTCATATTTTGTAATGGCCTTACAATCAACGTCTGGATTCTTTGTTAGTTATGCAAATGGCAAACTTCCATTTGATGCAAAAAGTGATGAAATATATTCAATAGGGTTTAATTATAAATTCAACTAGTGCTGTTCATCTTATTTTGTCATTCATTTCTATTATGCGTCATACCGTAAAAGTAACGGATAGACACTGATACTGAACTAACGCTTCTTTGGAGGTTTATCGATTCGTAAGTGCCATTTTACACTTAACAGAACAGTAGATAAATAGCCGGAATAATTTACAGCATTTCATACGTTTAGAGCAGTCCTTTCGATCATTGGAAGAACATGCTATGAAGTCAGAGGTATTGAAAAGGAGGGAATTGGTCGTTGGAATTTGTATTGTTTTGTGGTCAACATAGAGGAGCTATTTTAGTTTCTGTCGATAAAATCCGGATATCGTACTAAATTCTATTTGATTTGGAGAATAAATGATTAAATTTGAAAAGAATTTAAACGGTGCGAGTGGATGTTTTTAGCAGCAACAAAACAGGATTACCTATTAAGTTCTGTATTATCCCATTCAAACAGATAAAATAGAAAAAACATGAAACCTGGTTTTCTTATAACAGTAATAGTACTTTCAGCAATACTTACCATGGCAAAGGCTCAAAATGCCAATCAAAAAACAGAGCGCGTCCTAACGATTAAAGGTCAGCAAGTAACCGGAGTTTCAGTTAGCAGTGAAGGACGGATATTTGCAAACTTTCCACGTTGGCGAGCCAATGTAGATAATGCTGTTATTGAAGTGACTGCAAATGGCTCGTATCATCCTTATCCTACTAAAACATGGAACAGATGGTCACCTGGATCGGAAGTCAGTGATTCTGTGTTTATAGCCGTGCAGTCAGTGCTTGCATTCGAAGAGAAATTATACGTATTGGATACCCGCAATCCACTATGGAAAGGTGTTGTGGATGCTCCAAGGATATTTGTATTTAATTTAAAAGATAATGTGCTCGAAGACATATTGGTACTGACGGAAGGCAGTTATGAAACGCAATCCTACACCAATGATTTAAGAATAGACAAAAAGCATAATTGCATCTACATAACCGACTCGAACCGGCCTGCTTTAATCGTATATGATTTAAAAAGACATCAAAGCCGCAGGGTACTGGCCGGACATTTCTCCACTACTGCCGAAACGGATCACCTGAGTATTGATGGTAAAAAATGGGGAAATAAGCCTTCGCATGCAGATGGCATTGCTTTAAACCTTAAAAATGGCAGGTTATATTATCATGCTTTAACCGGTTACACACTATATTCGGTTGCTACTGAAATATTGAGCAAAGGCACAGAAGCGGAGATCGAGAGAAGCGTAAAAAAAGAGAAGATAACACCTGCACCGGACGGTATGATATTCGACGGGAAAGGCAACCTTTACATGGGCGATCTGGAGCATCATAAAATCGTTTACCTTAAGCCATCCGGTGATATGGGGACTTTATACCGGGGTGAAGATGCAGGCTGGGCCGATACTTTTTCAATATATAACGGTTATCTGTATTTCACCAATTCAAGAATTAACGAAGCTAAAGGAGATGTTTCAGAGCTGGGTTTCACCATTAGTAAAATAAAACTTCCTTAAGCAGATACGGGTTACAGAGATTTAAAATCTTTAGAGTGCTGAATTTAACCAATTCACAATCCGTCACACACGAATATAAAAAAATCAGTATGTAGTTGCATGCCCTAAATTCAAGTAAAAAAGAGTTTATACCCTATAAGTATAACATCTGATCAACTGTCATTTTGAATCTTCCCTTCTATAAGAACACTATATTTGAAAATAAATTGCTACTTTTGTATTTTATCATACTATTCAACTTAATATGGAATATTCAACCTTACAAGGAAAATTGATTATGCCCGAATACGGGCGCAATATACAACAGATGGTGGCGCATGCCCAGACCATCGAAGACCGGGAAGAACGTACCCGTTGCGTAAAGACCATTATCAATATTATGGGAAATTTATTTCCTTATTTGCGTGATGTGAATGACTTTAAACACAAGCTTTGGGATCACGTGGCGATTATGTCTGACTTTAAACTGGATATTGATTTTCCGTACGAGGTATTACTGGAAGAAAACCTGTATACCCGCCCGGAAACCATTCCCTATAAGAATTCAAGGATACGTTACCATCATTATGGCCGGACCCTGGAAGAGATGATTGAAAAAGTGGCAGTTTATCCTGAAGGAGATGAAAAGAACGAACTGATTCGGTTGATTGCCAATCAAATGAAGAAATGTTTTCTGACCTGGAATAAGGAAGTGGTAGATGACAAGAAGATATTTGATGATCTGCGCGAACTTTCAAAAGGCAAGCTGGACATTTCGGAAGATTTCTTTAAACTGGTAGAATCCCGTGATGTATTGTTCAACAAAAAAAACAAACCGAAGAAGAAAAAATAAGTCAAAGCGGTTAAAAAGTTTGAATGGTTTGAATGGTTTAGAGAGATTAAGTGCTTCAAACGAACAATCCAGTCAACACAAATCACAAAAAATAGCACTGTACCATTCTGTCGAGCCTGATTTTACTCCCCACAAAAAGAAATTAAGAATATATGTCCTCTTTTAAAATAGAAGGCGGTCGCCGGCTTTCGGGTTCCATTACCCCACAAGGAGCCAAAAACGAAGCTTTACAGGTTATCTGCGCAGTATTGTTGACTTCAGAAACTGTAACCATCACCAACCTGCCGGACATCCTGGATGTCAACAACCTGATAGGTCTCCTGGGGGACATGGGTGTTGAAATAAACCGGATAAGCCCCGACACCTGTATATTCAAAGCTGCTGACATAAACCTGGATTATCTTCAGACGGAGGAATTTTACCGTCAGAGTGCATCGTTGCGTGGCTCAGTTATGATTGTAGGGCCCATGGTGGCACGTTTTGGAAAAGCAATCATTCCCAAGCCTGGAGGTGACAAAATAGGACGCAGGAGGCTGGACACCCATTTTATAGGCATTCAGAAGCTGGGAGCCGACTTTCATTATGATCCTGCCACAAAACGGTACGAAATAGAAGCCAAGAAACTTACCGGATGCTATATGCTACTCGACGAAGCATCCGTGACCGGAACCGCCAATATACTAATGGCCGCCGTTATGGCCGAAGGAACAACCACCATTTACAATGCTGCCTGCGAGCCATATCTGCAACAACTCTGCCGAATGCTGAACAGTATGGGAGCAAAAATAACAGGTGTAGGCTCTAATCTCCTAACTATTGAAGGGGTCAAATCATTCAGCGGTTGTTCCCACCGTATCCTGCCGGATATGATTGAGGTTGGCAGCTTTATTGGCATGGCTGCCATGACAGCTTCCGAAATCACCATCAAGAATGTCGCCTACAATGAACTGGGTATTATACCGGACAGTTTCAGGCGTATGGGCATAAAACTGGAGCAACGGGGCGACGATATTTTCATTCCTCAACAAGACAGTTATACCATTGAATCGTTTATTGATGGTTCTATCATGACCATTGCGGATGCACCCTGGCCAGGATTAACCCCCGACTTACTGAGCGTATTCCTGGTTATTGCCACCAAGGCACAAGGAAGCGTATTGATTCATCAGAAAATGTTTGAAAGCCGTCTGTTCTTCGTAGATAAACTCATTGATATGGGAGCCCAGATAATCCTTTGCGACCCTCATCGTGCTACTGTCATAGGACAGGGCGGGCATGTACGGTTAAGAGGATCCGTAATGGTATCGCCCGATATACGGGCAGGGATTGCATTACTGATTGCAGCACTTTCGGCTGAAGGAACGAGCATCATACAGAACATCGATCAGATCGACCGGGGTTACCAGGATATCGAGAAAAGGTTGAACGCCCTGGGTGCAAACATTAAAAGAATTTGATTTCATAAACCACTTTGCTATTTTCCATTTCCTGCCTTGTAAATTTAATTTATAAGGCAGTTTGTCATCTATAATTTTTAGAGTGTTTTTTAGGGACTCTGATGATTAAACTTTTATATGAACTAAATTGTTTGATTACTGAGTTTATACAAAGCAATTCATAATTTAGTCACTGCCCGCTGGTGGGTAATGTAAAACGGAATCGGGAGGAAAGCACTATGTTAAACAAGAAAATAACAGACTTACTGAATAGCCAGATCAACAAAGAGTTTTATTCATCCTATTTGTATCTGGACATGTCCAACTATTATGTTGAAAAGAACCTAATCGGTTTTGGTAATTGGTTTACGATTCAGTCCATGGAGGAACATGAGCATGCCATGCTGATGATAAAATACCTGCTGAACAACAATGAGAAAGCAGTACTCGAGGAAATTGCCTCCCCGAATAAACATTATAAAGATTTCAAGCATCCGTTGGAAGGAACACTGGAGCATGAAATATCAATCAGCACTTCCATAAATGCCATTTATGCCGAAGCTTACGCATTAAAGGATTTCAGAACCATGCAATTTCTGGATTGGTTTGTAAAAGAACAAGGGGAAGAAGAAAAGAACGCTAACGATCTATGTAAACGGTATGACTTATTTGCATCCGATCCCAGAGGTCTGTACTTGTTAGATGCAGAACTGGCCACCAGGGTATTTCAAGCACCTTCGCTGGTATTATAAACTTTTAAAATGTTTCTGCCATAATGCAGAATAAAAAGCCCGCGAGTAGACACCGCGGGCTTTTTATTTGCGAATATACAGGAATACAAATTCGATGTTACAGAAAAAAAAGCGTTCTATAAAAACAGATTATCGATAGAAAACGAATCAGCAATTACCTGTAAAGCAAGACTACAGGGATATTTCTTAGCACTTGATGAATCAGTTAAACTTCAAAGTCACCGTTTATTTTTTTACAAATACGATTTTCTCCGATCCTTTATTTATAATTTCATTAAAATAATACTTCAGTTTAGGGTATTCAGATACTTCATATTCTGGATTTTTAAAGAAATAGATCAGGGAAACATTGATTTTTTTATCATTTACCAATGCATAATACTCAAGTTCAAACTGATCGTTTTTAATCTTATCATTTGGAGGCAGGAAATCAACAGTATAGCCATCAGGGATATTTATCTCAGCGAAATAAGTTGTTTTCTTGGGATAAATCATATCGACCGGATAATTCCTGGACGGCTGTTTAAGTGGGTTTTCAGTAATCATTTCACGCACGAAAGGAGATACATAGATTTTATTATTCACCTTTTCAGGACGGTCAGTAATTCTATAATTCAAGATATAAGGTTCATTAATATTGGTTTGATTCCTAACAACAATAGATGAATCGACTAGTGCATAGCCTTTATCAAGAATATATTTCTTTATGGCATGAGTATTTGTACCAAAGTCATTTCGATAATCCAACGCTATGTATTCAGTGGAATAGGATTGAATAGCAGTATTCTGGGCCGAATCGGACAGGGTAATAGAAAATATCTTCTTTATCCCCGAAGGTATATGGGATTGAAGCCCCACCCACTCCACTTTATCTTTCTGTATAATTAAACCCTTGTCGTTAATACATTTTTCGGGGATCCTATTGTTGGATTCCAGGGGAATAGTAGCATCGGTGAGCACTTTTTTACCATCAATATCGGCTATAATTACAACATAATTAAAGAAGTGGCTGAATGGATAATCATATTTAATCTTTCCGTTTTTTCGGGTGCTGATGATAACAGGGTAAGCTTTAATACCGGCTGCATTAAGCAATCCAACAGCAAATAAATTTATATCAGCATCGTTACCCATTCTATCTTTCATAAAACTTTTTGGTGATTTAGATGTAATTCGCCCATTCATATTATTCCATTTATAATTAGCTTTTACATAATTTAAAACAGAATCAAATTTTTGTTGAGTAGGGATTAATGAGAAACTTTTAAGTTCAAATATCTTGGAAGCAAGACCTTCTACTTTTCGGGAGTATCCTCCAAAGTCTTCATCTTTTATCATATCTTTCACCATCTCGGGCCATGTGGTTATTACATTACGCGAAGTTCCCTGGGTATCAATCACTTTCGACAATTGAAAATTCATTTTGATGATATAGTCCTCGGAAGAAGCAATATATTCCTCATCATTAAATGCCGGGATATCCTTCATGACAGACTCTTGTATCATATCATTGAACTTCACATTTCCATATTGACTTTCCAATCCCTGATCGACATGCGATTTTTGGGAATCAAATTTCGTAGCTCCCTGCAACAGCCAGGTATATTGATAAAAAGGGATCATTTTAGTAATGTATTTACTGTAGATCACCGGAATTTTCCATTGAAAGTTCCAGTCCCGGAGATTAAAAAAGAATTGTGACCTGACTTTATAATGATATTCAATCACAGAACCTGCTTTTACGTTGGGCATGGCAAACTTTTTGAGATTCCAGTATTCGTTTAATTTTTCTTCATGGCAACTTTTTAAATCAAGGTTTGTACGCGTAAACAGGCCATCTGTAAGATTATAGGTACTTGCTTCAACATCGTAGACTTCCTCGTAGATATCTCCCTGGCGATAATACGGAATTTCGATACTCGCCCATTTAATTCCTGCTTCTTTCAACACTTTCAACCGGGTTGTGCGCTCATAAATCAAATCGAAAAAGTCATTTGTCCTTTCAAAATAAGAGCTTCCTATATCAGAAATCACTACTGCTTCGGCGGCTTTATCCTTAGGATATGAAATCAGATCCATATCATCTTTACCTACTTTTCCGTAGTTATTATTAAAACTTTGAGAACATAAAATCGATTGAAAGGTAAAAAGCAGGATTACTAAAAAAGTGAATTGTTTCATGATTAGTCTTGTTTTTTGGTTACTATATACGAGCTGTTTTCAATATCATATACTGCTTTTACAAATCTAAAAAAATCAGTATATTCCGACAATGGGTAGCTTCCTGGATTCAACTCAAAGCTTTTTACGACTTCAATCGTAGTATTGATATTAGAAAAACGAAGATCATACCTTCCATACTTCGAAGTAAGTGTCTGATTTTTTGGCAGACTATTTAGCTGGTATCCTGAAGGCATGGAATAAATGAGGGTATCTATTTTATAAATAGGATAATCCACTTGAACCGGATATTTACGATTTTTAGGATCTTTAATCGCTGGAATTGAGAAATGGATTAAGGGAATAAGCAACTCATTTCCATATCTTTTATAAAGTTTATCGCTTTTGGCTGTATAATCCAGGGTTACAAAAGCAGAATCACGATTAGCAGGGATCAAATTAAAATCAATCATTTCAAATCCGGATTCAATAAGATATTTACGAATAATCTGGTCTGTTTTCGAATCACTGGTTGAACGGGATAAACCGGTAAGATTTTCAAAGGATTCACCTCTTGATATTGTATGGAAACTAGCCTTCAAATCATTTCCTTTTTCTGAACTAACACGGACAAAACGGGAATCAAGTACTGTCTTTTTTGATAGGAATGGTGTTTGTATAAAACGACTGTGATCATTATCGATTAGAAACGCCTTACGATTCTGCGTAAAAGTTCCTAAATAATTAAACGGGCCATCACTGGTACAATCCAACCAGATCGTATCTTTGAGTAATGGTACACATAAAATGACATGGTTGAACTGCATGGACGGAAAATTCAGATCAGTTTTTTTAATCCTGCTACCAGCATGGATATTGGTATAAAATGATGGAATTCCAATATAACTCAATACAGATTTAAAATAGTTGGACAATGCTTTGCAATCACCATATTTATTAATTGAAACATAACTTGCCGGATAGGGTTTCATAGTCCCTGTTTCAATAGAAATATTAATATAGCGAGTGGCATCCTGCAAATAATGATAAAGTATTTTGACTTTATCTTTATTCTCTTTTATCCCGCTAATAAGCGAATTAATTTGTTGCTTTTCAACATCCGGCAAATTATCTAACCCTGTCAACAGACTAAACTCCCAATTACCATAAGTATTCCAGGAATAAAATGACCCTTCGTGATCAAAATTAAATTTCACAGGAACAATGTTCACCCTGGGAATAAATGCACTCATATCAGGGGTGTATAGTTCTGATTCAATTTGATTCAAATAAGAGGCTTTCCAGGAGTATTTAATACGTGTCTCCAGAGTATCTGCAGAGGTACTATCAATAAGTTGAGTAGTATATGCTATTTTATAATCGCGTGGTATATCGAGCGTCAATCGGGCATTTAATGTGGGGACATCGTTGTATTCGTGAGGAGACCATTGGGCAAGAGATAGAAAAGCATCCTCCTGTAACTGGTAGGAATAGAAAATAGTGTAGGGATAGACATTGTGAACCAGGGTAAATTCTTTTACAAAATTATCATCATAGAAAGTACCATCAGACACAGAACTTCGTTCTTTGATATCCCCCGATCGTAATTTCTTTACAATTATCCCATTTTTATCTTTTATATACGCCTCAATTTTTGAAACCTTACACATCTTAGAGTATGGGATAATGATGTCAGCATATTCTTCACCTTGCCTGTTATTAATCTTCAGCTCGTAACTGCTGGAAGTATAAAGTTTATTGTTTCTTATGACCAGGTCGGTTTGGATATTCATAAATAAGGCATCAGAAATCTCTGAAAAAACAGGGATTAAATTCATGCAAAAAATCAAAATCCAAATAGTCTTTAATCGTGGAAATATATTTATAAGCATCATGTCATTTGCTGTATGGATATTAACCTTTTTATCAGTTATCAATTATCAGTTTATGGATTCACCTCATCACTCCTCCTCTTAAGAATTATCACTTACAATTTGAAGAAAAAAGGGAAAGTAGAGTAGAAGTTGCAAAACTATAATAAAAGTATTGATTTAACAAATTTAACGACTCTTTTATTAAATAATATTTCAACAAGCTTAGCTTAATGATCTTTGAAATGGATGCACGGTCAATCTGTGATATAATTGAGTTATTTTTTCAAATCAAGAAGAATGAAGAGTGAATTGATAATAAATTTTTCTGGATAGAAAAAAACTGAACGGTGTGAATAAATGATTAAAAAATACATGCACAAATCAGTCAACAATGAGCAATAGACTTACAAAACAAATGAATTTGGAACAAATAACTACATAACACGCAAAAAACTACATT
>Ga0302286_10001489_pt1 | contig 17357 bp, 7 predicted proteins | sample III_Fen_E2_3_FD_198765 | JGI IMG/M metagenome (GOLD analysis project Ga0302286, IMG submission 198765) | Peat permafrost microbial communities from Stordalen Mire near Abisko, Sweden - III_Fen_E2_3 | ecosystem: Environmental > Terrestrial > Soil > Wetlands > Permafrost | place: Sweden: Abisko...
CAGAAGCGATGTTGGCAGTTATACCTGCAGGCTGCGCCGATAATTTATAGTTGGCCGCATCCGCACCTCCAAGGGCATAACCTGTAGCAGTAATCGGTTTTTCAGTTCCCACCGTTTTATCGGCAAATGCGCCCGTTCCGGCAGTAATGGTTACCACGTCGCCAGTGATTACTCCGCTTAATGTTCCACCGCTTAGGGTTGCCGCGGCAGTACGGTCGTAAGTTTTGTTACCGGCTGTTACTCCTGAAATAGATACCGGAGCGGCAGTAATGTCGGCTTTCAAACCCGAAGGCTGACCACTCAATGCATAATTTCCGGCATCGGTTCCTGCAAGGCTAAAGCCTGATGCGGTTACCGTTTTGGCTGTACCTACTGTTTTGTCGGCAAACGCGCCGGTTCCTGCGGTTAAGGTCACATTGTCGTTGGTGGCTACACCTGATAATGTTCCTACACTTAGGGTGGCTGTTGTGCTGCGGTCATATACTTTATTGCTGGCTGTTACGCCGTTTATAATCAAAGTTGTTGCTGTAATATTGGCTGTCATGCCTGACGGTTGTGCCGTTAATGTATAATTTGCTCCATCGGCTCCTCCCAGCGTATAACCGGTAGCAGTTACCGTTTTGGCAGTACCTATTGTTTTATCGGCAAATGCACCCGCTCCGGCAGTAATGGTTACTGCATCTCCGCTGATTACTCCACTAATGGTTCCGCCGTTCAGCGTTGCTGTGGTCAAACCATCATAGCCTTTATTGGCAGCGGTTACACCACCAATCGTGACCGAGACCGGTGTAATATTGGCTGTGATGCCTGTAGGCTGGGGAAGGGTGTAGTTGGCGGCATCGGCACCTGCCAATACATAACCGGTAGCTGTTATCGGTTTAGCAGTACCCACAGTTTTGTCGGCAAATGCACCTGTTCCGGCTGTGAGACTTACTATATCAGCACCTATTATACCATTCAGGGTTCCGCCACTCAGCGTGGCTGTCATAGTACGGTCATACGCCTTATTAGTTGCTGTTACTCCTCCAATGGTAAGTGGTTTTGCTGTAATAGTGGCTGTAAGCCCCGTTGGTTGTGCTGTCAGCACATAGTTAGCTGCATCAGCTCCTTCAATGCTGTACCCAATTACAATTACAGACTTGTTTGCACCTACTTTTTTGTTGGAGAAAGCTCCCATTCCCGTCACGATGGTTACATCGTCGGAACCCAAAATTCCACTCAGGGTGCCACCGTTTAGTGTAGCCGTTGTGGTACGGTCATACGTTTTATCGCTTGCTGTAAGCCCCGTAATAGTTATCGGAGCAACCGTAATATTGGCTGTAAGTCCTGTAGGAAGTGCTACCAGCTTATAGTTAGAGGCATCGCCACCACTCAGTGAATATCCGGTAGCGGTTACCGGTTTACCTGTTTCAGCTATTTTATCCGCAAATGATGCAGTTAAGGAAATTGTGACCGCATCGGCACCTATTATACCACTCAATGCGCTTCCACTCAGACTCGCGGCTGTAGTGGCATCATATACTTTATTGTTGGCTACAGTTCCCGAAACGGTTAACGTTGCCTTGGTAATATCGGCCGTTATGCCCGACGGTTGTGCCGACAAGGTATAATTGCCTGCACCGGCTCCTGACAAGCTGTATCCGGTGGCGGTTACTGTTTTGAAAGTTCCTACCGTTTTATCGGCAAATGCACCTGTGCCGGCAGTAATGGTTACTGCGTCCGAACCTACAATGCCGTTGAGCGTACCACCCGATAAGGTAGCCGTAAGTAATCTGTCGTACACTTTATTAGCTGCCGTCACTCCGGTGATGGTTAAGCCCTTGGCTGTGATGTCGGCTGTAATTCCTGAAGGCTGTGCCGACAAGGAGTAGTTACCCATATCGGTTCCGGCTATAGTGTATCCTGTGGCAGTTACCGTTTTGGATGTGCCTATATTGGCATTGGCAAAGGTGCCGCTGCCTGCGGTGATAGACACCACATCAGACCCTACCACTCCCACAAGCGAGCCGCCCGAAAGGGTGGCCGTGGTGTTGGCATCGTAAATTTTGTTGGCGGCTGTTACTCCCGATATGGTTAGCGGTTTGGCGGTAATGTTGGCGGTGGCTACCACAGGCTGTGCCGACAACGAGTAGTTGGCAGCCAGAGTTCCCGACAGGGAGTATCCCGTAGCGGTGACTCCAATACCCGTTGCCACATTTTTGTCGGCAAAGGTGCCGGTGCCGGCGGTAATGGTCACCGCATCGCTACCTACTTTACCCACGATGGTACCGCCCGAAAGGGTGGCTGTTTTACCACCGTCATAGACCTTATTGGCAGCAGTGACACTGCTAATGGTTACCGGCTTGGCCGTGATGCCGGCCGTTATTCCCGACGGCTGTGCCGACAGCGAGTAGTTGCCCGCGTTGGCTCCGGTAATGCCGTATCCGCTGGCGGTAACGGTTTTGGCGGTTCCGTAATTGGCATCGGCAAAGACCCCGGTTCCGGCGGTGATGGTTACTGTTTCGGTACCGATTACGCCGGTGAGAGCTCCGCCCGAAAGGGTGGTAGTGGTGGTGCCGTCATATACCTTATCAGCGGCTGTGACACCGGTAATGGTTAACGGTTTTGCAGTGATGTCGGCTGTAATTCCCGACGGCTGTGCCGACAAGGTGTAGTTGCCCACATTGGTGCCTGTAATGCCGTATCCGCTGGCGGTAACGGTTTTGCCCGTGCCTTTATTGGCATCGACAAAGACCCCGGTGCCGGCGGTAATGGTTACCACATCGGCTCCTACAATGCCGCTGAGCGTACCGCCCGAAAGGGTGGCTGTGGTATTGCTATCGTACACTTTTCCGGTAGCGGTTACCCCGGTAATGGTTAACGGTTTTTTGTTTGCCACAATGCTTACCGTGGCCGTGGTGCTGCCTGTGGCATTGGTGGCCGTGACGGTATAATTGGTTTGTGCCGAAACCGCGGTAGGTGTACCGCTGATAACCCCTGTGGAGGTATTGAACGATAAGCCGCCGGGCAGGCCGGGGCTGATGCTGTATGATGCCACAATACCCGTTACTGTGGGGTTGGCTGCGCCAATGGCAGTGCCGTAGGTTGCAGTAATGGGCGATGAAGCATAGCTTAGGCCGCTGGGCGCAGCCAGCGAAAAAGTAGCCGCAAAAGTAGTGGCGGCCGAAAGGACATTGCTGCTGCCATTGCTAATGGCCGAGCCATTGGCCGTGAGCGAGGCCAGGTTGTAGCCCGTATTGGGCGTGGCCGTAACCGTTAGGTTGGTACTGGCGGGCACAATGTCTCCGTTGTTTACGGTGGTGGCCCCGTTTTTAACGCTAAGCGTGCCGTTGGTGGGCGCGGTTATGGTAACGGCATACCCATCGGATACCGCAAGGCTAAACGTGTAGTTACTACTACCGCTACTGTTAGCGGCCGTAACTGTGTAGTTGGTGGCCGTAATGGTAGCGGTAGGAGTGCCGCTGATAACTCCTGTAGTGGCATCGAAACTTAAACCAGCCGGTAAGGCTGGGCTGATGCTGTAACCATAAAGAGAGATTTTTTTAATATTATTTTCATCACTCGAAACATATAAATTACCCATTCCATCATAAATAATACCATTAGGATAATAAGAGAAAACTGCGGATCCAGTACCATCGATTATAGTAGATACAGCTTTAGTAGAAATGACACATCTACGAATTCTCAGGTTAGCTTGATCTGCTATATATGAATTGCCAGCTCCGTCATAAGTAATACCCCATGGAGAATTAAACTGGGCAGCTGTACCGAAGCCGTCTAAGCTACCAGAATTCGAGCTGCCAGCTAAAGTAGTTACATACTGAGTGGAAATTTCAATCTTTCTGATAGTATTACCATAATGATCAGCGACATACAAATTACCGACTCCATCATATGTAATTCCCCAAGGATCACGAAAGTTTGCTGCAGTACCGATACCATCTAACTCCGGTGTTTGAATGCCAGAGCCTGCAAAAGTTGTTACCACGCCCGTAGCAATAACCACCTTCCGTATTCGACCGTTTAAACCATCAACTACATATAAATTACCTGCACCATCATACGTCAAACCGCGAATCTGCGCAAACCATGCGGATAAACCGGTGCCATCTTTATATCCGTTATACCCACCAGCAAGGGTCGTAACCACACCTGCAGGAGTAATCTTGCGAATGCATGGTGCTTTAGTTCCACCAATTTGTGATACAAAAAAGTTTCCGTCCTCATCAATAACAATTCCCCCAGGGGCTTCAATTTGGGCAGCTGTACCCGTACCATCCAGAGTCCCTGCAGTACCACTACCAGCGAAGGTAGTTACCACACCAGCAGAAGTTATTTTGCGTATCTTGTTACTCACCATATCTGCAACATATATATTCCCAGAGGCATCTTTGACCATACCGACAGGTCTATTAAAACTTGCGGCAGTGCCAGTGCCATCTGTACTTCCGGCAGTACCGCTCCCTGCAAGAGTAGTTACTGTTCCGGGGCTTGTAGCAGGCACTGCGCCACCTATATTGGTTGGGCTAACCGGAGTCATGGCTGTGTTTTTGCCCAATACCAGTGTTGCCGGGTAGCTAATATTAGGTGCTTGCGCCATCGCGCCACTTACAAAAAAGAGGAGGCAGAGAAAGGTAATCAAAGGTGCTAACCATTTGTAAGTTTTTCGACCCGATAATCTACCGATGGCTGCTCCCGTAAACGGGTGCAACGAGGAAATCGTACTGGAAAAGAGTAACATTTTTGGTTCCATAATGATAATATTTAAATGAATCGCTATTGTTGTTTTTACCCCTATATCCCCGTTCGACTGAGCTCACGCCGAAGCCTAAAGGGGACTTAGGTTCCTGCTTGTTATCAGGTGTATTGTACTATTGAGCTTTCCGACTCTCCCTAACCCTCCGACCTCATCCGTCCTACGGACACCTTCTCCAAATGGAGAAGGGAAACGGAAGTCCTCATTATTGTGGGAGGGAACAATCTGAAGGAGCAGCGGAAGTATAAAGTTTATTACTTGCACTACTCCTCCCCACTTTGGGGAGGTCGGGAGGGGTCAGAACTTAGACCTTAGCAATTTGCCCTAATGGGGAGAGCTACCTTTAGACCTCTCCCCTCCCGATAGCTATCGGGACTCTCCAAGGAGAGGGAGCCGGTCAGTGCGATTAACAGATTCCGATAAAAACAGAGCGACGTCACATCGCCCTGTTTTTTTAAATTGTGTAAGCATAGAGCGATATCAAATCGCCATAGGCTTGATCTAAAGAAAATAATCATTTAGATTTTCTAAATTCAATCTAAGTGATATCGGAATGGTACATTGAGATGCCGATTCCGACTTTATCCTCCCAATCGCTATCGGGAGTTGGAACATCTTCATCAGGACTCTTTGAGAAAAGGTTAACCAAAATACTTTTCTATGGAGAGAACTAATGAGATGTATGCTATGTGTTGTCAAAAAAAATAAGTCCGGGTTTTACCCCTATATCCCCTAAAGGGGACTTTGGTTCCTGCTTGTTGTCAGGTGTATTGTACTATTGAGCTTAGCGACTTTTAGACCTCTTCCCTCCCGATATAGGGATCTAACCTCTTGACCTCTCCCCAACCCTCTCCAAGGAGAGGGGGTCGGTCAGTGCGATTAACAGATTTCTCTCTCCCTCGGAGAGAGTACCCGTAGGGGGAGAGAGGTCTGACGTTTATTGCTTTTGTTCACCTTTCCGACCCTCCCTAACCCTCCGACCTCATCCGTCCTACGGACACCTTCTCCATTTGGAGAAGGGAAACGGAAGTCCTCTTATTATGGGAGGGGATAATCATAAGCAACGGCATATTGCTTATGATTAGAGGTAATAACGATTAATTTATTACTTCAGGGTATAAGCATTTTGATACAAAAGCACAGAAAATCGAGTATGAGACTTCAAATTTTGTGGTGTCTATCCACCGAAGACACTTCGCATGGAAAAGAATTTAAAATCTTCTTTGTCCATATCTTTTTATTATTCAGCAATTTGCATCTTTTGCTTTTCCTTTTGCCGATACACAGGATTACGTATTAGCGTAATTAACCGAGTTCCTGTTTTACTATCCGAAAGGTAGGATATCTGTATAACTTGAATTGCCGAAACCATTACATAAGCATTACAGACTATAAGTAATATGCTGTTATTATGAATGATACAGGGTAGTAGATTGAAAAATGGAATGTTTTAGACCCTCCCTAACCCTCCCAATATGGGAGGGAACAATCTGAAGCATCAGCTTATTGCTTGTGCTCGTGTTTCCGGCACTCCCTCACCCTCCGACCTCATCCATCCTACGGATACCTTGTCCAAATAGAGAAGGGAAACGGAAGTCCTCTTATTATGGGAGGGAACAATCTAGAGCGTCAGCGGAAGTATAAAGTTTATTACTTGCACTACTCCTCCCCACTTTGGGGAGGTCGGGAGGGGTCAGAACTTAGAACTTAGCAATTTGCCTTAAAGGGGAGAGCTACCTTTAGACCTCTCCCCTCCCGATATAGGGATCTAACCTCTTGACCTCTCTCCAACCCTCTCCAAGGAGAGGGAGCCGGTCAGTGCGATTAACAGATTTCTTTCTCCCCCGGAGAGAGTACCCGTAGGGGGAGAGAGGTCTGACGTTTATTTATATTGTTCGTTTTTTACCCCTACATCCCCGTTCGACTGAGCTCACGCCGAAGCCTAAAGGGGACTTTGGTTCCTGCTTGTTGTCAGGTTTATTGTACTATTGAGCTTAGCGACCCTTCCTATCTCTCCGAGCTCATCCGTCCTACGGGCACCTTCTCCAAATGGAGAAGGGAAACGGAAGTCTCCTTGTTATGGGAGGGAACAATCTGAAGCATCAGCGGAAATACAGGAGCGATTTACATGCCTTATGTTAGGTGGCAATGCCGGCGTGTTGTAACCGTACATACAGCTCTTCGCGTGAGGATACCTTTATTTTTTTACAAATACGATGAAGGTGTACCCGTAAATTATTGAGGGTACATCCCAGAAAATGGACTATTTCGTGTGAAGAGAATCCCAATGAAATAAACGCACAGATATGTAAATCGGAAGGTGATAAACAGGGGTATTTATTGAGCAATTGGTGAGCAATATATTCGACACAAGTCTTATGTCTTCCTTCAGCCAAATGCTGTTTGTGTTGGTCACAAATACGGATTAGCTCCGTTTGTCCATACTTGTTGAGGTAAGGTTTTATTTTGTGCACCTCTTGCAAGAGCAATTCATATTTTTCTATAAAGGGCTGATGACCCAATTCGTGCTTGTAGTATTGCATCAACATCCACTTCTTTGGAGCAGAAAGAAGCGTCACATTGGTGATTCTTGCATCTACCGTATTATCGAAAAATTTTAGAAGGATATGTTGATCGTGTACGCTGTTTCCCGATAGTAAAACATCGACAATGGAATGTTGTTTGGTTTTATCTACCATTAAATCAATAAAATTATGGTTGAGCAACTGAAACTTTGAACATGCTTTACTGTCGGCAACCATTGCCTGATTTGCATCAATCAGTTCACCATCGAAAGTACACACACAGGTAGGTAACATCAGAGAATGTATAAAATCGGTCATAATCTATTCTTTTATAGGTTAATAATAGGAAAAATAGGGTAAGAGGCAGCAACCCGTCCTTATAAAAATTAAGACGTAGTTGCCGACCCTTGTTGATTATTTTCCCCTGATGTGGACACGCCACAGTCGAATAGATTTTGGTAAAGAAACGGGAAATAAAAAAATAATGCCCAAGCCATTAATGGCAGAAAAAAAAGAAATACGTATAAAATGAACGATACGAGTTGTCTGAAATCGGGATAAAATGATAATAGTGCTCTCTTAATAACAGACGCTTTCAGATTTCTCTCTCCCCCGGAGAGAGTACCCGCAGGGGGAGAGAGGTCTGACGCTTATTGCTTTTGTTCACCTTTCCGACCCTCCCTAACCCCCTCCCAATATGGGAGGGGATAATCTGAAGCAGTAGCGGAAGTATAAAGTTTATTACTTGCACTACTCCTCCCCACTTTGGGGAGGTCGGGAGGGGTCAGAATTGAGACCTTAGCAATTTGCCCTAAAGGGGAGAGCTACTTTTAGACCTCTCCCCTCCCGATAGCTATCGGGACTCTCTAAGGAGAGGGAGCCGATCAATGCGATTAACAGTTTTCTCTCTCCCCGGAGAGAGTACCCGTAGGGGGATAGAGATCTGACGTTTATTGCTTTTGTTCGCCTTTCCGACCCTCCCTAACCCTCCCAATATGGGAGGGGATAATCTGGGTGGAACAGCATAAAGCTTTATATTTGCACTACTCCTCCCCACTTTGGGGAGGTCGGGAGGGGTCAGAATTGAGACCTTAGCAATTTGCCCTAAAGGGGAGAGCTACTTTTAGACCTCTCCCCTTCCGATAGCTATCGGGACTCTCCAAGGAGAGGGAGCCGGTCAATGCGATTAACAGTTTTCTCTCTCCCCCGGAGAGAGTACCCGCAGGGGGAGAGAGATCTAACCTTTCTCTCAAATTTGATAGGAAGGATAATCAGCATATCCATTTATTACCGGCGAGTAAAATGTGGTTGGATCCCAATCATAGTTTATCTCCCATCCGTTTTTCATGCGTTCCGCTAAATCGGGATTGCTGATAAACAGTCGCCCAAATCCGATTAAATCTGCCAGTCCCACCTCAATGGCCGATTGAGCCGAAGCCAGATCAAATCCACCGGTGTGTATTATGTTCCCTTGAAACAATTTACGTATCATCACCTTAGTGTGGGGTGGCACCCAATTGCCTCCCATTGCACTGTGATCCGCAAAATGGATATAGAGTATATCCAGGTTGTTGAGCTCGCGAATAAGATATTCGTACGTGCTATCGGTCTCTTGGGGCGAAGTCCAGCTATTCATTCCGTAGGGCGATAACCTGATGCCCACCTTGTCGAAACCGATAGCCTCACCCACTGCGGCCACTATTCCTAATGCAAACCGACACCGGTTCTCCACACAACCTCCATATTGGTCTGTTCGCCGATTACTGTTAGGCGATAAAAATTGTTCTATCAAATGTTCGTTAGCCCCATGTAGTTCCACCCCGTCAAATCCTGCTTCGATTGCATTGCGTGCGGCTTGCACAAACTCCTGGCGGGTATTTACAATATCGGCATTAGTCATTTCACGGGGAACGATATACCCGTTGGCCCGTTGTGTATTCTTAATGGCTTTACCCTGCGCGGCGATGGCCGATGCCCCTATTATCTCTGCTCCGGCAGGAAGGTTTTGAGGGTATCCCATGCGTCCGGTATGCATTAGCTGCACCATTATTTTGCCACCTGCAGCATGTACTGCCGAAGTAATTTTTCTCCACCCTTTCACTTGTGCGTCGCTAAATATACCCGGAATATTGGCATAGCCTAAGGCATTGGGCGAAGGAGCCGTTCCTTCGGTGATGATGAGTCCAGCCCCTGCGCGTTGTTGATAGTAAAGTGCCATGAGTTCGTTCGGTAAATTGCCGATAGCACGGTTGCGGGTCATAGGAGCCATCACTATCCGATTCTGCAATTCAAGCGTACCCAAACGGTAAGGCGAAAACAATTTTTGATTCATTTATTATAAATTTACAGCGCAAATATCATTCAAAAAAAACAGCTCCACAAGAAGGAACATATTTGTTAGTCGGATACATAAAGGGAAACTATATTCGTTATCAAATGGTTATGAGAAATAAAAAAATCAATTATTTTTCAACATATTCTAATGCGAGAATACACCATGAAAAGTCTGCATTATGATTTATTAAAGGTATTATAGTTAATTATTGATTGTCTTGTTCTTTTTCAATAACATGGTAACATAAAGAGAAGTAATGTTGAAGTGCAGAATATTGTGAAACATCAATTCTTTCAATATCCTTTGTGTGTAAACAAAAAGCAGGAGGTATATGCAATGTATTTTTGCGCCAAATTAAAGTACTGTAACACAATAATTCATCAAAATAACGTATTTTTGTGATGACTTATCGTTTCAGCACAATTATTCAAAATTTATTGTTTATGCCCACGAAACAACCCCACAAATATGCCTGCCCTATTCGTAGTACTATGGAAATAATAGAGGGGAAGTGGACCTATTCCATTGTTTTTTTACTGATGAAGGGCACCATGCGCTACAAGGAGTTGGAACGCTCTATTGATGGTATCAGCACCCGAATGTTGGTAAAGGAGCTGAAAAGTTTAGAAAAAAACGGAATTGTGGAAAGAACGGCTTACCCCACGGTACCGCCTACTGTGGAATATGCACTGACTGAGAAGGGAAAAGCCTTACATTCGGTTTCGATAGCCCTCCGGGACTGGGGGCGAGAATATGCACTCGAAAAAGAATAATAGGTCTCTACAAACCAATTCTATTTATCTATTCACGCTTTGCCGGAGTTCTTATCCGACTTCCGGCAATCGGTATTAAAACCTCTGCGATTTCTATCGTTTCTTCGGCAAAAACTGTTGAAACTCCGGCAATTCGTATCGAAACTCCAGCGATTCTTATCGAAACTCCGGCAGTTTCTATCGTTTTCCCGGCAATCCCGATTGATATTCCGGCAGTTCTTATCCATTTTGCCGCACTTTCTTGTGAGGTTAGGGGTAATTCGTATCGCCATTGTCCCTCACAATAGCACTTCGTTAGGTTGTCCTGAGATTTCAGCACCACTATCTTCTTGTATTTATTTACTCCATGTTGTATTTAGGTTGCGATATTTTTTATCTTTGCATATTGTTTCTTACATAGCGAATTAAAAAAATCTACAACCCATCTTTCAATGAGACCAACTATTTTTTATTGTCTATTCTTATTCACCGCCTTTTTATTCACGGTACCCGTATCTGCCGAATCATCCGAATCAATCGGAAACTTTAAGTCGTTTACACAAGACGGAAATATGGTTACTATTCAGGTCGACAATGCAGTGCTTACGGTAACCGCTTTTCGGAACGATATTATACGTGTGCGAGCCTACAAAACAACACCCTTGCGGACTTTTTCTTTTGCCGTAGATAAACAGGCGGAAGGTGTGTTTACCGGTGTTACCGATGAGGGTTCCAAGCTTGTATTAAAAGCTTCGGGTGTAACCGTGGAAATCAATAAATCGCCTATCCGTATCAGTTTCTATTCGCCCGAAGGCAAGCTGCTTAATGCCGACGATTCGCGTTTTGGAATTTCGTGGCTGGGCACCGATGTAACCTGCTACAAACAGTTGTTCGAAAAAGAAAAGTTTATCGGATTGGGTGAAAAAACCGGTCCGCTCAATAAACGCAGTCTGTCGTACGAAAACTGGAACTCCGATGTTCCTGCCTACGCACTCGATAAAGACCCGCTCTACTCGTCCATCCCCTTTTATATGGGGCTGCATGATGGGTTGACGTATGGAATCTTCTTCGACAATTCACACAGAAGCACCTTCAGTTTCGGAGCATCCACCGATGGCGAAATGTCGCACTTTGGTGCAGTAGATGGCGAAATGGATTATTACTTTTTTGCCGGTAACTCGGTGCGCGCTGTTATTGAGGGATATACCTGGCTCACAGGTCGGCCAAAATTGCCTCCTCTCTGGAGCCTTGGCTATCAACAATGTCGTTACAGCTATTATCCTGAAAAGGAGTTGCTTAATGTAGCGCAAACCTTTCGCGATAAAAAATTTCCGTGTGATGTATTGTATCTTGACATTCATTACATGGACAACTATAAAGTATTTACCTGGAATCCCGAACGTTTCCCAAATCCAACTCAGATGATAAAGAGTGTGAATGCATTGGGTTTTCATCTGGCGGTTATTGTGGACCCCGGTCTAAAAGTGGAAAAAGGCTATACCGCCTATGAAGAAGGTATTAAAAACCACTATTTTCTTACCTATCCCAATGGAAAAGAATATATAGGAAGCGTGTGGCCGGGTCGCTCTCATTTCCCAGATTTTACCCGTGCTGAAGTGCGTAAGTGGTGGGGCGAAAAATTCTCGGCGCTTACCGACAAAGGGGTGGAAGGTTTTTGGAATGATATGAACGAACCGTCAGCCTGGGGTCAACAAATACCCGACATGGTGGAGTTTGGATTTGAAGGACATAAAACCACTATCAGAGAAGGACACAATGTGTTTGGGATGCAGATGGTACGGGGCACGTACGAAGGTACCCGTAAATTACTTAACGGTCGCCGTCCGCTCACTATTACCCGTGCTACCTACTCCGGCGGACAACGCTATTCCACAATATGGACAGGCGACAACTTTGCTTCCGACGACCACATGCTGCTCAGCGCCCGATTGGTGGCCAATCTGGGTCTTGCAGGCTTTTCTTTTGCCGGTCCCGATGTGGGTGGCTTTATCGGTGAACCCTCCAAGGAGCTTCTTGTGCGATGGATGTCGCTGGGAGCTTTCACCCCGTTTTATCGCAACCATAGCGCTTCGGACATGAGTTATCGCGAGCCCTGGGTTTTGCCGAAAGATTATCAGGATATTGTACGTAATTATCTCAATCTTCGCTATCAATTGATGCCCTATATCTATTCAAACGCTGTGTTGGCATCGCGTACTGGCTTACCTTTGGTACGCACACTTGCTATCGACTTTACAAACGATGATGCGGTTTATAAAACAGCGTACGACAATCAGTATATGTTTGGCGACGGCTTGCTTGTGTGCCCTGCCCGCAGTACCGAGCAATATACTCATGTCTATTTACCCGAAGGTCGCTGGTATCGTTTCTCCAACGATGAGGCTTATGAAGGCGGGAAAGAGTATCACGTGGCTTCTCCTTTGACCGATTTGCCCGTATTTGCCCGCGCAGGAGCAATTATTCCCATGCAAAATACGGTTCAAAATACTTCCGAAAGCGCAGGCGATACACTGAAACTGCATTTGTTTTATAGTACCAAAGAAAGCGAACTTCTCTACTATGAAGATGATGGCACTACCTATGACTATGAAAAGGGAACATACTACGAACGTGTGATTCATTTCAACCCAAGCAAGGATGAGCTTGCCATATCGGATAAAAAGGGTGCCTTTGCCGGACGTTTCAAAAAAGTGTGTCTCATTTTGCATGGCTTTGAGTCTCTCAGCTCACTTCGTGTAGGTGCAAACGAACTCAAAATTGACTCAAAGAAACAGATTCAATGCGCAACCTTCGATTGGAGCAATAGTGCAATCGGTCTGAAATGGAAATTTGCAAAGAAAAAATAAGCTGCCATTATACACCTGAACTGATTGACAATCATACGAAATCGAATCTTAACCGATTATATTATGAAACGAGTCCCGAAAGTCGGGACGAGTTCCATGTGACAACTTAAAAACAATTATTTACACATGAAAAATAAATTGCTATTATTCAGCTTGTTATTAATTAGTATAAGTTTTATGAGTCAGGGAACAACAATGGTAAAGAAAGCAAAATCTGCATCGCAAACTACCAGCCGGATTTGGTGGAAAGAAGCGGTGGTGTATCAAATTTACCCCCGCAGTTTTAAGGACAGCAACGGTGATGGGGTAGGTGACCTGAAGGGAATCATCTCAAAGTTAGATTACATCAAGAGTTTAGGCGTTGACGTAATCTGGTTGAACCCTATTTACGGTTCTCCCAACGATGATAATGGCTACGACATCAGCGATTACCGCAACATTATGAAAGAGTTTGGCACCATGGCCGACTTTGATGCCTTGTTGAAAGGGATGCATGAGCGTGGCATAAAATTAGTGTTGGATTTGGTGGTCAATCATAGCAGCGATGAGCACGAATGGTTTAAGCAATCGCGCAGCTCACGTACCAGTCCTTACCGCGACTACTACCATTGGTGGCCTGCAGAAAAAGGTAAACCGGCAGCCCGCGATAGCTTTTTTGATATAAACGGCGATGCGTGGCGGTTTGACAGCCTCACAAATGCCTATTATTTGCACTATTTTTCGCGCAAACAACCCGATTTGAACTGGGAAAATCCGAAACTCCGTCAGGAGATTTATTCAATGATGCGTTTCTGGTTCGACAAAGGCATTGATGGCTTTCGGATGGATGTGATTCCCTTTATTTCAAAAGACACCACTTTCCCTCCTATTCCCGAAAAATACAAAGGTGCTGCTTCCGACTATTATGCTCACGGACCTTATCTGCATCAGTATTTGCAGGAAATGAACAAGGAAGTGTTGAGCAAGTATAATGTTATGACTGTAGCCGAGGGAGCCGGAGTGAGCAGTGATGAAGCTCTCGGTTTTGTCGATCCTGCCCGAAAAGAGCTCAACATGCTTTATCATTTCGATGGAGTAAGTATCGGCTATCTTCCCGGAAAATTCAAGGAAATGAATCAGAATGGTTACAATTTACTCGAATTTAAAGAAGTGTATTCCAAATGGAATGATGTGTTTGCAAACAAAGGCTGGGGAACCGTTTATCTGGGCAATCATGACCAGCCCCGCATGGTGTCCCGTTGGGGAAATGACAGCCATGAATTTAGCACTTTGTCATCTAAAATGCTGACTACCTTTATTCTTTCTATGCGTGCAACACCTTATTATTACGCAGGCGATGAATTGGGGATGAGCAACATTAAATTTGATAAAATTGAAGACTATAAGGATATTGAGACCCTCAATATGTACCAACAAATAAAAAACAAAGGTGGCGATTTGAATGAATTTTTGGATGCGGCAAAAATTTCTGCCCGCGATAACGGACGTACTCCATTTCAGTGGGATGCCTCACAAAATGCCGGTTTTACTTCGGGGACTCCCTGGTTGAAGATTAACCCGAATTACTCTACAGTGAATGTGGAAACAGAACAAAACGATCCGAATTCGTGTCTGAATTATTTCAAAAAAATGGTGCAACTCCGCAAACAACACAAAGGACTGGTATATGGCAAATACACTCTTCTTGATAAGGAGAACAAAGAAGTATATGCTTATATCCGCGAGTGGCAAGGGAAAACATTTTTGGTATTGCTTAATTTTACGAAGCAAAATGCGGTAGCACATATTGACCGAAAGCTTTCAAAAGCAGTGTGTTTAATCAACAATTATAACGATGCTTTTAAAGTTGGAATCAATCAGTTTATTAGCTTAAGACCTTATGAAGCAGTAGTGCTGGAATTACGTTAGTTTTTTGGGACAGAGAAGAAATTATGGCAAACGGCAAGGAATTACCAGCCTTGTTGTTTCACGATTGAACTGATGGGTAATATCACTATTGCAGAAAGCACTTCAGTACTGGATATTTTATTTCCTTGCTCTCACGCGGGTAGGTAGCAAATAGGAAAACAATAATGATGTGTGTGCTACCATACGATGCAATTGTGCGGCAGTGGAGGCTACATCAGATGGAACAACTAATAATGGAACCTTCTATATTAAACAGGTGTCAATAAAATTTGATTTACACAATAACAAATAAAATGAAGAACATGAAACTCTATTGCCTAATAACATTAGCCTTATTTTCCATATCGTCTTGTCATGGTGGAAACTCTCAAGCAAATGAAGACTGCGGAAAACAAATTTCAAAAGCCTTAGGACAAATTAATAACTTCTATTTCACAAAGCAAACTGCTTATTTAGACAGTGCCTTGCAAATTCTTAAAGGAGTAGAAAATTGTTCTCCAAAATACACTAATATTATTTTTAATGATGAAGTTCATGCTTATTTCCTTAAAAAACAATTCACTTCAGCTTTAACTACACTGGATAAAGTTCCCGCATCTTTTTTCCCATTCCCTACTTTGAAAGACATATTTGCAAATAAGATAAAAGCAAAAAAAGCAGAAATAGAAGGAGATACGATCAATAAAAAGAGGTATTATAGTATTATTGCTTCTATTTATCAACATTACATAGATGAAAATCATCAAATGTTTGTAAATACTTTGTGCCAGTCTGAATATGAAAAAATAGGCTATAAAGAAGTTGATTTTGTTGTGTCAGAACTATATTATTATATCTCGAAAGCAGAAGGGATAAAATGTGCGGTAGACAAACTTGAGAATTATCAAAAAAGTATCAATGGGAATTCATTATATTTTGATGAATTGGAGAAAAATATCAAGAAAAATGATCCCGATAAAATGGGTATTTTGCTGTATTGATTCTTTCTGCCTTGTTTCCACGCGATGTAATCGCGTGGTTATGTAGCAAATAGGAAAATAAATAATGATAGTGTGTGGTTAGAGTGTGTGCTGCCACACGATGCAATTGTACGGCAGTGGAGGGAAGCTTTCAAAGCACGCAAGTAATATTCTTGTTGCAAAGAATGAACTATTTAACGCACGATAATCTTGTACAATACAGTATTTTGTGCAATCAACGGTTTTTGGTGGACAAAAAACAGAATGCCGTTTACAGGAGAAAGAATGGTGCTGAGGGTATCTCCGGTGTAAGGGTCTAAAATCTTGGCCAACAGATCGCCTTTTCTAATCTCGTTGTTGGCATCGCAAAAACTGTAGAGAATGCCCCCGCAATCCGATTTGACCGTCACCTGATTGATGTCGGTAATTACCGATGAGTTGTATCCGGCGTGGCATTCGTAATTGATAATATTCATTTGACTTAGAAAACGAAGCACCGAAACCCATGCCATTTTTGCCGACGGTTTATGAATAATGTCGGTGCTGCCCGAATAGATTGAAAAGGCCTGTGTCTTGAATATCTGCCAGTTATAGTTCAGTAGGGTGGTGTCGTATGGTCGCGGGTCGCGCACCATCACGTATGGTAATCCGAAATGGCGGGCAAGGTCGGTGTTCTGATAACCGGTATTCATCATTCGCACATGGGGAATAAATTCGCCCGGCAGGTAGAAGCTCGCCAGCTGAATGCCATATTTGTATTTGCGTACTTTCTCGAATACCGCGTGTGCAATTCGTTGGGTTGTTTCTCCCTTTTCGTAACCCGGAAACATGCGGTTGATATCGGTATTGTCCATTGCCCAAAACCGTTTGTTGATATTCATCGAAAAATGGTTGACCGAAGGAATTACCAGAATCTCATGACCGGGCAATATGTCACCATTTTCCTCAATTTCAATCAGGTTTTTGACTATTTGTGAGCAGATAAACTGTTGCTGTACTTCATCGCCCCGTATCGACCCCACAATGGCTACCGTTTTCTTCCCTTTCCCAAACCTGAATCCCTGAATACGAAACTCATCACGGTAAGGTGAGTTCATGCGGAATATCGTCTCTCTTATCATATATCAATCTTATTGTCTCTGTTTTTCACTGAAAATACGCGCTATCAACGAACCTTCGTACACCACAGGGTAGGAACGAAGTGTAAACACTACGCCGTCAACTGGTGAAAGTACATTTTGCAATACCTTTC
>Ga0302286_10001493_pt1 | contig 17314 bp, 9 predicted proteins | sample III_Fen_E2_3_FD_198765 | JGI IMG/M metagenome (GOLD analysis project Ga0302286, IMG submission 198765) | Peat permafrost microbial communities from Stordalen Mire near Abisko, Sweden - III_Fen_E2_3 | ecosystem: Environmental > Terrestrial > Soil > Wetlands > Permafrost | place: Sweden: Abisko...
AACATCACTTTAACACTTTATCACATCATCACTTCATCTCTTTATCTCTTTACCACTTTATCATTCTATCACTTCATCACTTTACCACTTCATCGCTTCATCACTTTATCACTTCATCACTCTATCTCTTTATCACTCTATCTCTTCATTTCTTTATCTCTTTATCACTTTATCATTCTATTACTTCATCACTTTATCACTTCATTTCTTTATCACTTTATCACTTCATCTCTTCACTTCATCTCTCACTTTATCATCCTACCACTCTATCACTTTATCGCATCATCTCATCACCACTCCACAATTCTCTCACTTCATCATCTTATCACTTTATCATTTTATCATATCACTACATAATTACATCATCACATTATCATATCATCTTACCACTCTATCTCTTCATCACTTTATCACATCATCTCATCACCACCCCACAATTCTCTCACTTCATCACATCACCACTCCACAATTCTCTTACTTTATCACCCCACAACCCTATCACTTGAACACCTTTTTACTACTTCACACATACTCGTACTTCTACCGTTTCACTCAATCACATATTCTCACATCACACATCTCAACCACTACACTTTTACCTGCACTTTCTCATCATTACACACAACACATTTCCATTTCACGTAACGCTTTATCGCTTTATCACTTAATTGCATTATCACTTCATATTCCCAATCTCATCTATACACACCTGCACTTTTTCATATCTTCATACTTTCACACATTCCCAACATCGCATACTTTGCGCTTCTACCGTTTCACTTCCAAACATTTTCAACTCTACACTCTTACACTTCTACCATTTCATGCAATCACACTCTCTCACACATCTCAATCACTATCAAATCACCTGCATGCATTTCATCTTTACATACTCATATATACCGTTTCACTTTCAACTCTGCACTCTTACGCTCCTACCGTTTCACGCAATCGCACTTTCCCAAACTACACACCTCAATCACCTTCACGCATTTCATCTTTATATACTCACATATTTACCGTTTCACTTACGAAACGTAACTACATTTTTACTTCATATACCTCTTTTTCACGTATTCATACCTCTACTTTTTCATCTGTACACACTTGCACTCCTGCCGTTTCACTTCTTCTTCATTTCTCGCACCACCCATCTGCACTACTGCCGTTACACTTTTCCAATATTTTCATCCTCACATATTCACGCTTTTACCGTTTCACGTTTCACGTTTCACATACTTTCATCATTACATACTATCATCTTTACCGTTTCACTTCTTCCACCTTCACGTACTTTCGACCCTGCCGTTTCACTTGTGCTATTTCATCTTTACACATATACCCTTGTCGTTTCACGCTATTGCACTTCTTCCACTTTTTCACCAACATACATATACATATATACACTGCTGCCGTTTCACTTCTCCTACACTTTCATACTCACACACTCACGTTTCTGCCGTTTCATCTGCACTTTTCTCATCTTTTTCAACTTTACACACTTACACACACTCGGCCATTTCACCTGCACTTTTTGTGCATTTTCTGCTTCACACACTTACGTTCCTGTCGTTTCACTTCTTACACCTTTTCGCACCTAAACATTTGTGTCTTTTCGCCATTATACAACCGTTTCATGCACGGCTTTTCATGTGCACACTTCCTCCACCGTTTCATTGCTTCACTTTCAACACTCAAACTTCACCACCACTACCAAATTGTAACTACTGACAGTTTCGCATGTAACTGTAACTACTGACGGTTTCACTGTAACTGTATATCATTTGCAGTTCCATTCTTACTGCATACTATTTTTGGTTTCATTCTTGTTGCAAACTACTGGACGGTTTCATTGTAACTGTAAAATGACTTACGGTTTCTTAATCACATTATAAACGACTTTCTATAGTATACTTTATATACTTTAATCGACTATAATGGTTCTTAGTAGTATTGTAGTATACCATAGCTTCATTCAGTATACTGTTTCTTTCTAATATTGAATTATATTATAGTTCAATCCAGTATAATGGCTCTTAACAGTATGATAGTATACTATAGTTTAATCATGTATAGTGGTTCTTAATACTATTGTGTTGTATGGTATAGTTGAATCAAGTATAATGAATCTTATTAGTACTGTAATATACTATAGTTGAATCAAGTATAATGGTTCTTGATAGTATTACAATATAGCATAGTTTAAACAAATATAATGGTTCCTAATGGTATTGTAATATAGTATACTTTAATCCAGTAAAATGGCAGTGAGTAGTGTTATAGTTTATTGTAGTATAAAGGTTACTCAAATGCTTGTTACCTATACAAAATTGCTTCTGAATGAACCTTAGTTATCTTCTATACATGTACTCACTTTGTTTGACCAGTGCGCATTTCCAGAACTATCGCCTCATATTGACTCCAGAAAGGTGGATCTCAACTACTACTTGAACTTCTATTGCAGCTATCACAAAGCAACTTCCATTCATTAATCTTGGATCATTTTCCATAGACACATATTCTTGGCTACTTGATCTAGCTGAACCATCGTGGTAACTATCATCTTGGCGAACCAAAATCATCGGTGGTGGAGTGAACTTTATGTTGTCACAGGTAATTTACGATGTAGTGTAGTTTGTTGGAATCAAATTCAATATACCATTCAAATATACGTACAGCGCAGTCACCAGAACATTGCGATACATCCATGCACTCATATGAGCCTGATACTAATTTTGGACATCATCTTTTCAATGAAATACCGGCATCCTTGAGATACAGCGCTATGCTGGAAGTTGCTTAAATATGCATGAGTGATCAAGATTGATATGAGATAGGTGCTGCTTTGTGTTCGCATCAATTACTTTTGTCTTTATTTTCATAAACGAAAATCCACTAGGTTGGTATTTTTAGCAAGTGACAGTGACTCAACGGATTCAGCTCCAACTCAACAGTGAATATTCCATGTTATGAAATTGCATACTTAGCATCTGAGCAAGTCCAAAAGTATCATGTATTCACTCATTCTTAATGTACTAATTGCAATGCTGCCATTTCTCAAAACAACATTTGTGGATAAAATCCTTCAACTCTCATAAAAGTGTAGATCTTCGAGAATCACTCCTATTGCAATCATGGATTTTCAAATCTTCAAGCATCAACAATTTTGCAAACGTGATGTAGTGAGTGGTGATGATATCTTTGCGTATACTGCTGTTACACAACAGGACTGTTGTGCATCACATTCACGATGCCAATTACAAGTCTACATATGCATTTTGTTTGTAAATGGTTTTCAACATTGAGATATTATTGTATGAAATATATATGCCTTTCATACAGTACCAATGCATGTTTCAGCCAACAGAGGGTATTTTGTTAGTATATTTGATAATTGTAGTGCACATACTCATGAAACTCTCCGATCCAAGTAAATTTGTCATCACAATTAATTCCAGCACATAGCCAACTCATGATAATTTGAAAAAGTTTCTAGTGATATCTCATCTTTAAATACTCCCCAAAGAACGGTGCCCATAGATGAAGTATCGTCTTAGCTTTCTTTACTGGTATGTATAAAAGATTGGCCTAAGGATGTAGAAGATTTGAATGCATACCTTGATGTTGCCAAAAATGACCTAAAACCTTCTTTGAAAATACTCAAACTGACAGATGATTGCTTTGTGTGTGTATATACAATGATATTTCATGCCAAAATTCGTTACAAAGCCCTCACTTTCAGCTTGAGTCATATCCAATCTTGATGCCCTTCACGTACAGTGTTCTTCGTTTTAGATCTTAGGCCAATAGTTGAAGATAGTACTAAAGCTTGGCCATAAGCCCATGTATTTCGTTCAAGTACTGGTATATGAATGAAGTTGCCAGCTCAGGGGAACAAAGTGTTGGTGAGTGTGACTTGAAGCATTTTAGTGACGAAATGCAACATGTAGCTATGGTGTGTGTCTCATTGCAAGGCCTGTGATCTGGGTGTAAGATACTGCAGTGTAAAACGAAATTCAAGCTACACAGAATCGTTTGGAATCGAGTCTCATGATATGGACCAATGTACACCACGTTTTGGCTGTAGCCCTTTCTTTTATGATTGTAGGTTGTTTGAGCTCTATCCTTTGGGTTTTATGTACTGATTCAATTATTGAATTTTCCGTGTGTGCAGTGCGACTTCGAATTGTAGTGCTGAACAATAGGAAATTCTGGAAATAGGCAGTCATGAAGAGCTATTGAGAGTAATTAAAAGACAAGAATAATATGCAAATAAATAAAATGCTTCATTGGAATCCCAAAGTACGAGTGAAGAATCGTAGAAAAGAAATTGTCGACCTATAATTCAAGACCTGACGTATACTTTTTGTGTTTGAAAATGAATTTTCTTAACTGAGGCAAATGCACATTGTTATGTCATATATAATATATCCTCATTAAACGTCAACATTCATTTACTTCCCAAAGTAAGGCTTGTGATGGGTACTCAATGCTTCATTAAACTTTCCACAGCTCCAATATTGCCTAATTTACGTGCAAGATGAAGTGGGATATAACCATTCTAATGTCATATTCATACAACTATCATACATCATTTACGTTTTCTTGCGTTTCCATTTGTGCTCCATGCTTTACTAAATATTCCATGACTTCAATTTTACCACATTGACATGCAAGATGAAGTGGTGTATAACCATCCTAATGTCGTATTCATACAGTAATGTCCTTGTAACTCTTGCATCAATCACGAAACTTAACTATCATTCATCACTTACCTTATCTTGCGTTTCCATTTGTGCTCCATGTTTTATTAAACATTCCACGACTTCAATTGCACCAAATTGACATGCAAGATGAAGTGGTGTTTCACCGTTCTAATGTCGTATTCATATAATAATATAAAAATGTCATTCTAACTCTTGTATCAATCACAAAGCTTTACTATCATTCATCACTCACCTTATTTTGCGTTTCCATTTGTGCTCCATGTTTTATTAAACATTCCATGACTTCAATTTTACCACATTGACATGCAAGATGAAGTGGTGTTTCACCGTTCTAATGTCGTATTCATATAAAAATATTAACATATAAACATATAAAAATGCCATTATAACTCTTGCATCAATCACAAAATTTAACTATCATTCATCACTTACGTTTTCTTGCGTTTCAATTTGTGCTCCATGCTTTATTAAACATTCCATGACTTCAATGCTACTAGCTTTACATGCCAAGTGAAGTGGTGTATAACCACTCTAATGTCGTGTTTGTATAAAATGTCATTATTAGTCATGTAAAAATGGCAACACTTACGTGATCTTGCATTTCAATTTGTGCTCCATATTTCGTTAAACATTCGACAGCTTCAATCTTACCATTTTCACAAGCATAATGTAGTGGGGTTTTCCAATGCTAATATTCAAAGTGCATGGATATAAAATATGGTTTGCATTTTACGAGTCGCGCAAGAAAAATATATCAACTTCATACACTTACTTGCGATATAATATTGACATCAACATCAAATGCTAACAAGGCTTCAATATGCTCAGATAAACTGAGCTGTGCAGCCAAATGAAGTAAAGTATATTCCTCAGACCACCACTACTTTGAATTGTACAAATTTATACATGCATAATTGGAGGTAGTCACTTTTGAAGGAGCAACTACAAAAGATAAAGAAATATGCACACATTTATCTTTTTTGTCGTTCCAAAACATTTCATTCCAAGTACTATATGTAAAGGAATTATACCAAAGTGTATAGCGCATGCAAAGAGGAATCCTTGGTTCAGCTTCTAAATGAAGCTATGCAATGCAACCAGTTTAGAAATCAATTATAATGAGACACAATTTATGAATGGTTCATTTCAAAGTTTACTTAGATCATATGGGGTTTGGCACATCAAACGAAAACGTTTTGCACGCTACACTCTCTATAGCTTACACGTTTTTCTTTATAGGATACTTACGATTGTGTGTTCTAATTGGCTTATTTGCTATGACTAAAACAAAAACGCTAACGTAGCTTATTGTTATTTATGACAGTGAGTTGTCAACGTTTAATTGTAAAGAAGAATTCATGGGATATGGTCCTGACAAGATTAATGGAGCAATTGACAAGAATAGAGCCCATAAGATGGGCTCAAAAAATATATATGACGACTTGCGCCACCACATGAAGGAGTATTTATCATTAGATTGATGTTGTCGAATATTTAATGAAGCATAGAGCATAAATTGATATGCAAGGTGAAGTAAATGATGCATCGTAGTAATTTTGCTATTTATAACTAAGAATGATATTGTTATGTGAATTGGACATTAGTATGATAGAATCCCACTTCATTACGCATGTGAAAGTGGTAAGATTCAAGTTGTAGAATGCTTAATAAAGTATGTAGCGCCAATTGATATACAAGACAATGACATAAGTGATGAGTCATAGTAAGTGTTGGCATTTATGTATGGCTGTGAGTGATTTTGTATCAAGGCAATTTGCTGGCATATAACCAAGATCGAATTATTGCTAGTTCCCTAATAACTTAGTTCTCGCTTGCTTCCTATTGGTTCTACAGCAATGTGTTTAGCATTAAGGATTAGTTTGAAATTTTGGACACAAAATAACAGGTAGCTGGTACAAAATAATAGACGACATTCTTCAATGCACTTCTGCTTCGACAGGAACGTGGTTATATTTTATCGACATTCAGAACATAATATTTTCTAAACTAATTCAAATTAAATACGCTTGCAAATTGCATTTCAAGATGCATACAATGGCACTGCCGATTGTGCATAATTCACTTTGTCTAATATGAAAGGTATCTGTATTTAACACTATGGATGTTAGAGATATCTCATATTCATCAGATAAGCCCATGTCGAAATCGAAACAATATCCTTCAGAATAACTTGAAGTTTTTCCTAACACTTGACGAGATATAAAACATTTTAGCAACCAGTAAAATATAGTACTGATGAGCAACTGAGAAGAGTGCTGTCGATCAAGTTGCCATTTGTAAAGTTGGTTGTATCACAGAGATTTGAGAAACATAATTTCAAGCACCGATACTCTTCAAATATTTGATATCGAAGCATTGCATGATTTGGCAGTCGTTAAATCTTGTTGGACTTGGAGCTGTCAATTAAGAGTGAGATATAAAACCCAAAAATGGCGTTAGAAAGTACCAAATGAAGATAGAACGCCAAAAGCAAGAAAAGTCCATACGCAATTACCCGTAAATAATCAAACTAGCTGTTCATAAATTAATTTCATTCGCGTCCACAACTTCTAAATAAAATCGCCTTTTTTACACTCTTTCGGACAATTTGCGTTTGCATTCACTCACACCAGTATTTCATTTTTCATTTTTCATTTTTCATTCTTTGCATCCCCATTTAGTTTTTTCCAAACTTACATGAGTCCAACTATTCTAGTGCACCAAGGTGGATACGCTCAAAAACGCTCCCAGACTTGGACTTGTGACTATTCACTATCTACCATAGGTATAGCTAGGGTCTTAAGAGATATCTACTGCAGTGTAATTATTCTAGAGTTTAGATACAATTGAAGTTGCTCCAGTAAGTACTTTTTCTAGTATACAGTAGCTAGCTAATATGCACTTCATTTTAATAAAGATTTATGAGTTTTGATTGACAAGTTAAATCGTATATTTCCATTGTATCAATATATCTATATTGCAGATATATATATATATTGTCGTAATAAATCAACATTGATCAAATGAGTATAAAGAAAATTGAGCTATTCTGTATCTAACTTAACTTTCTTTACCAAATACATGGGAGTCCAGTTATTCTGGAATTGACATAAAATAGGTCATTCCATACATATTATTTGTAGTTATGTGATGGACAAAAATTAACACATACACAATTCATAACATCATAATTTTCATTCGCTGCAACCAACACTTCCACTATCTTTTCATGATCTCCATAGTAAGCATAATGTAATGCACTCAATCAATACTACATAACAAGCGAGTTTAGGTAATGAATCGAAGTAAGTGCTGCCATTTATGCCTATTCTGGAAACTTAAGGAGATAGCGGAGATGGTGATTGCAGTTAATAGAAATAGAAATGTTACGAATAGTGTAAGTGTCCACATTTATTCATTGTATAACTGCAATTAATACCTATGGAACGACTTACTTTGCGTCAATACTGTAGAATAATTGGATTTCCAATGATTTGGCAAAGAAGCTTATTCTATGGAGGTAAAATCAGGACTACTCACATGCTTATCGTAAAACAAATGAAACTGTCTGGGCAGTCTTATTGAAGAAGCAACAAAACTTCGCACGTATTCTTTATCTTGTGTCTTACGTAAAAACCTTAAGATAAAACGAGAGAGAGATAGTCTACGAATTCTCCATTGAAGGCATCATTTTGATTTACTTGTGTTCAGCTACTCTTGCGGATGAGAAAGGAATGTGCTATTAGTATTGAAATTCATCTAGCCTTAAGTAATATCATCATGGAAGACACTCTAGGCCTCCTTATTTCAGGTATTCTAAACTTTATATTTAAAATAACAAAGTAAGATTTATAGCAATGTATGAATTAAAATTCATCTGATTGAATCACCTATTGTTGGGTTTCTTGACCTTTCCATTTATTGAGATGGATTTTGCATTTGCATAGGCATGTTACTAGATCACAGTGCATATTCCGATAGCTTAGTACAACTTTATCTGCAAATTGATTGTTTTTGTTTCTTCAAATATGTCAGCATCTGCATCAAATTATATTTGCATTGTTAATGCACTATTTTTGAGTTACAGTATACAGTGTACAGTGCTACGAGAAGTACACAGCCACAGCATGAATAACAGATAATATGAAGCTGTCATATTGTAATGAAATTCCAAAAGATTCTGCTGCAAGTCTTCTTTCATGCCATTTGGTGAATGCTTGATATTAACACTGTATAACATTGATGACCACAGTCTAATGGAACTTGAAATTGGGTTTGATAATGATATTCAAACATGAGCAGACACAAACCCTAAACTTGCAATTGTCGAGGCATCGCAGCTATTGTGGATTTGATATTAGGCTTTGTACTTGATTAAATTATCACAAAATTTCTCAAACATGTACTGCAATTAATTCTACTATAAGATTAATTACAATATTCCCCAAGCATACAAATTAGACAATACGCGATGATAACCAAATACTTCGTTTATTCGATAGATAATTCTTGCAGCACACAACGAATGAAGAATGAATAACCACATATCTATACACATCTGAAAAAACCATAACACAATAAAACCACAATCATAGTTTTAAAAATGGTTTACAGGGTTTTATGTTGTTTTGACGGGTTTTTGAGAGAAATAAAGTTGAAGTTGGGTCATCTGACTTACCTATAGTATAGTATACATAGTAAACAAACATATGTACTTTGGATATACACATTTGAAGTTTGTATAGTATACAAAAAAGGATATATTTACATGATTTACATACTTTTCAGCGCTTTATCAGCGTTTGAAACGAACTTCAACTTGAAGTTGAGTCATCATACTTGAGTATACTAAACTATACATAGCAACATAACATATCGCTTTGGTTTCACATTCAAATTCGCTCTAGTATTGAAACAAGGAGCGATCTTGTACTGCATTGTTATTTATACTAATTCTAGTATAGGCATACTTAACTCAAGCTTTAAGTATGGTGTGCTCAAATACCGGGAATTATGTCATTTTTAAGCGCACCATGGTTCGCAATTTGCCTGGAACAAGGGCTTATTCTTGATATTATATATATAGGAGCGAAAAGCGATGTATTTTGTAAAACATAAATCCCAAAGATAATTGAACATGCGCTGGTTGATGATGGTGTCGAATACACTACCGAGCTTTTAGACAGGCCAGAGCAGGAACTTATTGACTTTTTGAAGGAACTAAAACTGAAGGACAGGCATATCAAGCACTTACAGAGAGCACTTACATATAAGAAATTGGGAGTAGGTAATAAGACGCGGGAAGAAATTACCGCCAATTTCGAGAACGTAATGGAAGATTTGGGACCATTCTTGAAAATGAGTAGTACCAAACAGATTAGCAATCTCGTTGTTAAGCACTCTCAGTAATATAACAGACCAGCGTTCTTCACATCGATTCCAAGTAACTTGTTGCAATTTAATAAAGATATCTACTATTGATCAGATAGCGATATCCAATTGTGGATATGGTAGCACTTATAAGTAGAGGAAATATTTATGTCATTTCAGGTTAGAGTTCTCAATAATAATTTCTCGCTTAATAAAATGTTCTTATGGACACAGATAATTACTTGTTGCTACTTAGCATAGTAGATGTATTAAGTCGACTTAAGCTTTACTCTATTGATTCAAGAATGAAATGAAATTAGACTACTAACAAAATCTATTATACACAAATAAACTTATTCTAGTCGACCATTTTTACTGTTCCTTTTGTATTGAGATATTGTTGCTAATATTATTCTTTCTTCCTTTCTTCTTATACCGGGATAGATGAAACATCCTATACCAGTTACTCATCCATAGGATTGTTCTGGACAATCAAATATCGTGACAAAGGAGAACCTAAGTGAATTTTAGTGTTGGATGTTTTGCTGTTTCGCAAGTCCACTCAGCAGTACAATCTGCTATGGGTAACAATGGAGCCACTTGCTAAACTCAGTTGAGGTTTCTCAATGGGATGAAATCTTTTGCGGATGGTTTTCCAGTTGTCAGTCACGTCAAAGGTGTAGTGCATTATGCCATTGGGAACACAGAGAAAGGTAATAATTGTATGAAGTCTGCATCGAGGACAACAGCCGTATTAGCTGGAGGTGCTGTTGTAGCTTTAACTGGTGGTATCGTACTTGCAGTAGCAGGAGGTGTTATAATTGCTAGAGTTGCAAGCAATGTTGTAACGACAGGCATAGAGAGCGCTGCTTATTGTCAATACAAACTTGCAGGAACTATTGCCGCTGTTACGCAAGCTGTTGGAAACGGTAAGAAAGGGAAAAAATATAGCAGGAGATATCTTTGATGCAGTCATGGTTCCAGCGAGCAATGCGTTATCTGGCTACGGAGCGCACAAGACTATGAATTGTATCAAAGCTAAAATGGCTGTCAAAACCGAGTTGAAGAATGCGCCTGAAGCATATGGGAAAGTTATAAAAATTAACCTCGATCAAAGCATTAAAGCTGCGATGAATATCCCCAAAATAAAATGTAATCCAAAGGCTTCGAGCAGTACGGGTAGTGACAGTACATCTAGGGTAGAATGCAACAAAGCGGTAACACCACAACTGAATTGCTGAGCTTATGAACTGGGTAAGAGCAAGCACGCAAATAAGTGTGCTGCGACAAATGACCGAGGCTTTACCAACCCAAGTCATCTTTGCTAGAACAAATAAAGTCTAATGTTGTGAGTCTGAAACCTGGAGTTAATGGAGGACATCGAGCGGCAAATTTTTGTGGCGAACACGTCGCTACTGAGCCAGTTCTGCGAACTGGTGAGAGTGTAATTACTATAACAACAGTAGAAAAGACTTCCCAATATAAATATTGTTAGAAGTGAGGCTTGCAGAAACCGTAAATATTTCGACCTTGGTTATATACCAGTAAATCATTCAGTAACGGTGCTGATAGTTTTTTTTAACGCAACTGGAAATTCTCTATAGCAAACATGTTGTAAAAGCGAAAAGGAGGTAAAATCGCCAACTTCATTGAAAACTATCTGGCTTGTGAATGCGGTAAAGTATTCTGCTATCCACAGTTAATCTAGCGACTTTATAGAAAATCGGGCCATATCTTATACCCGCGTCATTGCAGCATTAAGAATTATAAGTATACAACACAAATATGCATTTATAAATTGAGAATATATTTCACCATTTTTTATTACTTACCTTAGTTCGTGCATCGATTTGTGCTCCATGTTTTATTGAAACTTTCGCGGTTTCATTACGACCATATTTAGCTGCTGAATGAAGTGGAGTTTCATCGTTCTATATATTGAAAGTACCATAGTGATAATGTTTTATTTGCTATTCATGATATACTTGCAAGGAATATAGCATATAGCAATCCAATATCCAATATCCAATATCCAATATACATACACTTGATTTAACATTGGTATCAGCACCAAATGCTAACATAACCTCCATACGCTTAACAAATCCATTTCACTTCAGCCACACAAAGCAAAGTCATTACACCATTATCATAATCTTTGTCATCTTCATCACTTCTATCATCATGCTACAATAAATGCTAACAGCAATTGCTAAAGATAATTTCTATGAAACAAAATGAGCTAAGGCAAAAACTAGCTCCAGTTTTATATCTATATTGCATCTGCAGATAATTCCGATGCTCATTTAACATTGCTTGAAATTCCTTGGCAGAATTTCCCTTCAGCAAACGGAGAAATAGTACACGATTTTCGGCTAACATGCGCTCTCACAATTCTTCTTTAAGTAGTTAAATATTGAAATGAAACATCTGAATCAAATTTTTCATGAGTCCTTACGGTGTAAAAAGAGCAAGAAATATTGCCATACAGTAACCTCTCTCATAAGTCTGCACTGATTTAAGTACACTTTCCGGTTATATCCGAATTTGCTAGCACCAAAAATGTACTAATATAATTCTCGGAATTAGGGCTTATTCTTGGCGTTTTGGCTGACCTTATTCCAGCTCGAAATTCAGTCATTTTGGTAGACGTCGGATATTTGGTTTGATTATACTCTATGTTCAAAGTGGTGGAATACTAAATATCATTATAAAATAGTTAAATCAACCACGCTACTCTGTTTGGTCCTCACACTTGAACAATTGCATGTTTACACCGCATGTACAGCGAGAAATGCTAGTGCACAGTTGAACATCAAACATGTAGCTCAACAAAGTTAATTTTCGTAATGATTGGATAACCATTACAGATATTATTAGAAGCTTAAATAAAGATACTTTATTGTGGAGCGCCTTCCATCTATTTGGTATTTTAGTAAAAACTCAAGCACAGCTTTTCATTAAAGAGTGAGTGGAAAATTTATAGTCTGCTTGTCCCTTGTATTTGAATTTCTCTACAAGTAAACCATTGGTAAAATATTTTACTACTACTTCTTTCTTATGCGCGGCAATTTTACGATTTACGTTTAAATATTAATGTTACTGTGGAAATGCAATTCGACTATTCGAGTTGGTGGATATCTTCTGATAATGTACGTATTTATATTGTATTAATTTCTTACAGCAATTACGTAAACTTGAACCCACGCTTTATTGTTACCAAATTACAACAATGCACACATATACAGCGTTGACAAGGAATTTGAAATGGAGTAGATAGTCGTTCATGTGATTCCGTACTACACATAATATGAGGATAAAAGTATCAGCACCCAATGGATTTCATAAAAGACTCAGTTTTATCGAGCACAGAAGAAGAACGGCTATGTTCGAAATGCTAATGTTGAAAATAGCGTTTGAAATTAAAAATTGTTAATTTCTGCAAGAACCAAACCACTACTATGCTCCATATTTTTGTTTCAGAATTTCACCATTCCACTCGCAAATTGCTGACAATTATCTGTAGCAATATTGTATGGCAATGGTCTCCCCGTTTTTCCATCAAGTTTAATTGCTGCTCGCTTTGCTGGATCAAAGTCTATAATTTTGCAACATATATTCCCATAAGATACCATTTTAGGTTTGGAGCACCTGGCGGATATTTCAGTTCTATAGGAGGTAGTTCCTCTAAAAAGGTTGTGATCATCTTTGAAAAGATTAGAACGCATGCATTCATTATTACTGAGTGGTGACCCGGATTTGTTATAGCAATCACAGAGTGATGTCAGAGGCTTTGTCCACCAACAGATAATTCCCATAGTGTATGGCTACAGGAATTTACCACAGATAGACATAGAGCACGTATCAAAATGGCAACCGAAAAGAATCTCATTGATTCTCACAGCGTAATTAATGTATTGTTAGTATTTAGTATCAAGAAGCAAAATCCAAAATGAAAGAAAGACAAGATCACAAGACTGGAACAATACAATTATGCAACACAATTCAACAATCTTGTTTACATGGTTTCTATAATATATTTTGTGCGAACGTGGCTCACTGGTATTTGCCATGCAAAAGCTGTTGTCATTTGTATGTCACATGTGCTATTTAGCAAATAGGATAACCTAAAAAACACTTCTTTTTTTTTCAGCAACAAGGGACATTACCCAGTACATTATATATCATATCGAATATACATTTATATTGGTTAATATATAGAAAGAAAGAGTTTATCGCACTGTAGGACTGGAGAAAGATACTTTTTTTTATTTTACTTATACTTAACTAGAGTTAATTAGCGATGGAGGCAGAGTGACAATGCTTGCAAAGTGTGTACAGATTAAGGTTGTGTAAGCACAAGGAATAGCAATCAGGATTGTTACTCATATTGTACATACCTTGTTTGTATTTGTATCATCAACATATAATTTAACTATATCTCACAGTATATTACTTGTTGAAGGTAAACCAAACAAATGTTTGATACATTCATTTTTATTTTTTGCTCATGTGGACGTTTGAAAATAAAATGAATAATGGAGCTGTCGCAGTGACGCGGTATATGGAGTATAATAAACCGTTCCCAGGCATCCATGTAGATGTGGATGGCAAAGTACTGACAAAAGAGGAATGGGTTGCACTTCCTGAGTCAACCAGAGCAGAAATCATGGGAGACGCAATGAGGTTCAAGGCTCATCTGCGAAAAATCAGTCAAACTCGGTTTTTGATCAACAAAATCTTGGGGACAACATTCTTTGAAAAACTCTCAAGGGAATTACAGGGTCTTAATTTTATTGGGACTTGTGATACGTGGAGGATATGTACACCAATACTGGAAGGGAGTGGAGCTGCAGATGATATGCCAGGTTTTATACGAGTCTTCGAGTTGGCCATTCAGCAAGAAACCAAGTATTTTAAGGCGCCGAAAACTCTCGTCGGGACTGAGTTAGGACAAACTATTTTAAATGAACTCAAGAACACGGAATTTGGTCTCAATGTGTTTTGTCATAATGCTTTAGATTATAACAGTTTTGTTGTGATCAACGGCAAGTTATCGGGCATTGTCAACTGGCAATATGCTGGGTATTATCCACAAGAATTCGAAGATTTGATTGTCAAGTATCTGAGTGTCATTTAATATAGGCACATCATATTGAATGCCAAAGATATACATACAAATATCAGGTGACAATATTGCTCGCCATACTTTTCATTTGGGGTACCATATCTTGAACATTCACGTCCACCTTGTTCTGGTTTATTGAAGTGGGCTATATCGTATGCTAGTACATGCTGTTGCGCAATTCATAGAAGCACAGAAGCAGCATTAGTCTAGGCGTCCTTCTTGACACCATTCTGTATTTTGATATACAGTTTTCTGTGAGATTCAAAATTTTAACATTCATGCTGAGTAACCCCTGGCAGGTTTAATTTAGATAGTTCCTTTTAGTCCTGATATTTTGTACTGTTGTAATTTTCTTCATCCGCGTTGATGGATTTCATATATCCATATACAGCACTTTCAACTTCGTTCTTGACTTTTTCGTTTTCATTTGATGCAATATGTCGAAGAGCTTCAATGGCATCACACTCTTTAATTCTGCTTCTAGAATTTGGCATGTGGATCCTTTTTTTTAATCTTTTATCACTCAAATAACGCATTTCTAGCAACAGTTATACCGTCCGGTGAAAGATCCTTCTTGCTTACAAATTGACAAAAAAATGATTTGCCATCAATGAGATCAACAGAGCGAACAAGACTAGCAATTTTCGATAGTATATTGCTATCTTGAAAGTGGTGAACAATCAAACAGAGGTAGTGTACGTGATTAATATTAAAATCAATTTCATCATCTTGAAATAATGTAAGAGCGACATTTCCATTCTTTTCGGGTCTTTCTTTTGATGCTTTCGAGCGAGTTCGCAATATATTATCATATCCTTAATTCCAGTAAAAATTTGCTGAAAGCAACAAACGATACAAAAATGTGTATTTGAATATCTCCACTAGTTTTATCCTCTTAATCTTCTTTGACCATTTTCAATATATGTATTAAGATATAACTTAGTGGTGATATAAAACGTTTTCGATCTCTGTTTAACGATGAACGTACTTCCATATATGGGAAAGAGCATCTTCTGGGAGAAGAATTTTTTTCTTCATTTCATGAAAAAGATAAATCATAATGTAGTAACGGTCAGTCATTTCTTCGTGATTCGCTCTGAAGCATTTTTCAGCGATGAGATTTCCATGTGAGCATGCTTTATCCTTTGGCACCAATGCCCTCGACTGCTCCTCTTTATATCGCTCAATAGACCGCTCATGGAATCTAATATGTCTGAGTATATGGTACATTGTCCTTCACATTCACGTACATATAGTGGTTATATTAGTTGAATGCGATGCATTGCAAGCGAAACAAGCAACGGTGGTCCGAATTTTTCATGTACAATGCTCTATCCTCTTTGGCCATAGAATGTTTTTGAAAAATGTATTTATTCTTGTAATTCATGGAAAGTACTTCAATGAAAGACATTACTTGGTTTTCTATTTTGTTGCAATCAGCTGTGTTTGTTGAATCTAAACTTTTTCCAGTTACCTACAACTATCTTGAGTGCATTTATGTAAGCACAGAGCATGAAAACGTTCTCCAGCATTTAAACTACATACTTTCGCACTATTATCAGCTGATTACAAAACCACTGCAGAGCTGTCACAAGTGATTGGGATGAAAAATACATCTCGTTGCATTTTCTGAAGAATTTTGATATTCATTTCAGTCATCAAAATTCTTCAAGAGCATGGAGGTTATGTACTTTCTATTACGATGACTTGTGATGACTCAAAAATAGTTTCATGTTTAAGTGATAAAAATGTGAAAGTATGAAATATAAACACTCGAATATATCTATATACACTCCACGGACATACAGATGAAATATGTTATCTAACAATTCCTCATGGCAATACCAATGCGAAATTTGGATGATGTAAGAGTATTAATATATGGGATATTCACAGTCTGGCCAATGTCCAAGTACTCTTGAAAATGTGTCAAGATTGGATACATTCTCTAGTGATCAATTGCCACACTGAGAATGCATCAAAATTACGTCGTATAATGACTAAAATCGAGGTAACATTTTCTCTAAGAGCATACAATGTCTGTCCAATTTGTAAACTATAGTGCAATTCATAATTGGAGTACATTGTA
>Ga0302286_10001499_pt1 | contig 17298 bp, 13 predicted proteins | sample III_Fen_E2_3_FD_198765 | JGI IMG/M metagenome (GOLD analysis project Ga0302286, IMG submission 198765) | Peat permafrost microbial communities from Stordalen Mire near Abisko, Sweden - III_Fen_E2_3 | ecosystem: Environmental > Terrestrial > Soil > Wetlands > Permafrost | place: Sweden: Abisko...
GAAAGTCCTACCAGGGCGGAGCGGGCGGCGGCGTGAATTTCAGCCGGCGGTTTGGCGTCAACGCCGAGTACATGTACTACAACCTCGCGTTCAAAGACAGCGTGATCAAGAATCAGTTCCTGCCTACTGACGCTGGTGGGCGCTTGCAGTCTCTCACCTTGAACGGCATCTTCACCATTCCCACCCATAGCAAATGGGGCGCTTACGCGATTGCGGGCGTTGGTTTTTATCGGCGATCGGTGGAGGCTACCAGCGACGTACTGGTGCAGGGCACACCCTGGCAGCCGGTATATGCGTTGTGGGGAATCACGGAAACCAACAAGGTGATTACCGAAACTCAAACTCTTTCTTCGCGTACCGTCAATGCCGCGGGTTACAACTTCGGCGGCGGCCTGACCTACCGCGTGCCCTTCCACCATGCCAGGTTTTACGTCGAGGGTCGCTACCATCACGCCAACACCAATGACTTGCACACCACGGTGTTCCCAGTGAGCGTCGGCTTGCGCTGGTAGGAGAGTTTCGTATCGGGGCATCATTTTGGCGATGCCGAAGGCCCATGGTTCGAGAGCCCCCTCAGGGCTACCGTCGATGCCGCGACCTAGGAATTCCGCCCCGCCGCGGCTCTCGCCACAAACGCCGGCGCCGCCGGCAACGATCGAATCAATTTCTGCGTGTACGGATGCGTGGGAGAACCGAAGATGTCGCGCGTACTGCGGCATTCCACGATTTCTCCTTGTTCCATGACCGCGACCCGATGGCTGATGGTCGCGACGGAAAGAAGGTCGTGCGAGATGTACAGGATGCTCATGTTCAGCTTGCGGCTGAGCCCGGCGAACAGTTCGAGGATTTCCGCTTGCGTAATGAGATCGAGCGCGCTGGTTGGCTCATCGGCAATCAGCAAAGGCGGACGATGCAGGATCGCCATCGCGATCAGTACCCGCTGTGCCTGCCCCACGCTGAGTTGTGCTGGATAGCGCTCCAGAAACGCTTCCGCTTCGGGCAGGCTGACATTCTCCATGGCTTCGAGCAACGCCTTCCGGCATTCGTCTCGCGTCCCACGCCGATGCACGTTCCAGGCCTCCGCCAGTTGGGTTCCGATGCGCAGGACTGGATTCAGCGACGACATCGGACTCTGCAGCACGAGGCCGATCTCCCTGCCGCGCAGTTGCCGCATCTCCCGCTCGCTGAGTGAAAACAGTTCACGGCCGTTGAATTGGATCGATCCCGTCGCCTGGGCCCGCTTCAGATGCAGCAGGCGCAGGATCGCCAGCGCCAGCGTGCTCTTTCCGCATCCGCTCTGCCCCACCAGGCCTAGGATCTCTCCCCGATTGATTTCCAGGGAAAGATCGCGCAGCACGCCCGGCTTGCCCGGATACGCGACGTTCAGCCGCAGTGATAAGAGTGGCTCCATTTACTTGCTACTCGCCACCTCGGGATGCAGCGTCAGCCGGTCGATGTTCCAGTAAACCTGGGGCCGCAACACCACCGGAGTCGCGTTCCGTACCGACGGGGAGACCGCCGACAGCATGTTCTTGGTCACCAGGTAGATGAACGGTTCCTGTTCCCACGCAATCTCCTGGACGCGATCGTAATATTCCTTCCGCTTGCGATCGTCGAGCGCAGAAGCCTGCGCTTTCATGAGGCGGTCGATCTCTGCTTCCCAGGCGGTTTCCGGTGCCTTCTGGCTGGGATTCCACTGGTGGTTCTCGGACGAACTCACCCAGACGTTCATGAGGGACGCCGGATCCAGGTCGGTGTTTACCAGGCCAAGCAGGCAGGCTTCGTAGTTAAACGTGCGCGTGATGCGCTCAATCAGCGACGGAAAATCCAGGGTGACAACATTCACCTTGACGCCAATGCCCAGGAGGTCCTGCTGAATCATCGTCGCCATGCGCTCGCGGTACTTGTTGCCGGAGTTCGTCATGATGGAAAACTCGACCACGTTTCCGCTCTTATCCCGCAGCACGCCACCTTGCAGATGGAATCCATCCTGCGCCAGCCGCTTGAGTGCCGACGCCTGGTCGAACGGGTGGGGATGCAGCTTGGCATTGAACCAGAACTGGTTCGCGGGAGAGACCATGCCCACTGCCGGCCGTGCGTGTCCACGGAAAGCGACGCGGGCCAGATCTTCCCGGTTGATCGATTCCGAAACTGCGCGCCGGAAATTAGTGGAGCGGAACCACGCTTTCTTGTAATCGGGCAACGGGGAACCGGCCACCTGGTTGAACCACATGTGCTCAGAGTCCAGGGACGGGCCGGCATCATGCGCCATCGAGGGCTTATCCGCCATGACCTTATCGAAGTATTCGGCATCAATCGAATTCACGAAATGAATTTCGCCGCGCAGCAGCCGCAGAAGTTCGAGGTCGCGGTTCTGCTGGATGTCGAGCCGCACAGAGTCGATGTAGGGAAGCTGGCGACCCGACGAATCGTGCTTCCAGTAGTTCGGATTGCGCTGCAGAACCAGATAGGCTCCCGCCTTGTTTTCGGCGACGTAGTAGGGCCCGAGCACCGCCATCTCTTTTTTCGGCGACTTGCCAGACATGATGGCGATCAGGTCAATCAGTTTGTCCAGGCCAGCGATGGGAGCAGGGAAAGTAATTGCAATCTTGCCCGACGACAGTATCTTGGTCTGGACATTGCCTCCGCTCGGCCGGAACTGGTCGGTCAGCGGTGAGTGAAGGTTGGGGTCCATCAACTGTTGAAAGGTGTAGGCCACGTCCTGGGCTGAAAACGGAGTGCCATCGGAGAACCTGACATTTTGGCGCAGCGTGAACGTGATGGTGGCGCCGTCCTTGCTGGTCTTCCACGCCGTTGCCAGTTCCGGTTCGAGCTGCTGGGTTTGGCGGTTGAGCCGAACCAGCACTCCGGCGGTCAGGTAGCGCACCGTGTCTGAGGAGTCCTCTTCGACCAGCAGCGGGTTAAAAGTCTTGGGCTCGGAGCGGAGGCAGAAACGCAATTCTCCGCCAGTCTGCGCAAACGCGGAGCCGAGAACGAACAGGACAGCAATCAGCAACCGTGAACAATGTTTCTTCATGCGGGCAACTCCCGATCGACGACGACCATGTGGAAACAGCTGACCACGAGAATGAACAGCAGCAACGGAACAAACTGCCAGGGATTCGACGAGATGGTCGAATACGATTCCAGTTCGCGCAGCAGGCTGCCCCAGGAGGGCATCGGCTCCGATACACCCAGGCCGAGAATTCCGAGATTGGCTTCCGTAAGAATGAAGACTGGAATGGAGATCCAGAACTGCGCATACAGCACCGGCATTAGATTGGGCAGCAAGTGGCGCCAGAGCAATCGCCATCCTCCGCTGCCGGAAGCGTGCGCCAGCAGAATGAAATCTGAGTTGCGCAATGAGCTAGCGTCCGCGCATACCACGCGGGCGGCGGCAGCCCAGCCCAAGCATCCCAGGAGCGCGAACGTAATGATGACTGAGGTGAGCGGCGCCACATTCAGCGGCAACAGTGCCCGAACCGTGATCAGCAGGAACAACCACGGTAACGAGAGGAACAAATCGGTACCGGCCATCACCAAACGTTCCATCCAGCCGCCGAGAAAGCCGGCAGCGCCTCCGATCGTGGCCGCCAACAAACTGGCGATCAGTGCAGCCGTGGGTGCGAGCAACAAGGACACGCGCGTGCCGTACAGGACGCGCGAGAAACGGTCGCGGCCCAGATCATCGGTTCCCAGCCAGTGTTCGTGGGAAGCTGCGGCATTCGGAATATCGCGAAACTGATGTGCGTAATCGGAAGCCGAAAAAATACCCGGCAACAGGCAAGCGACGCCGACAATTGCCAGGAACGCGATCGCGATGGTCCGGGCATGTTTCATGCGGCACTCGTCCGGAAGGCGTGACCGACAAAGTCAGAAGCCGAATTCGCGATCAGTGTGACCAGGGTCACGATCATGGTCAAGTTGATGAGAAGGTAAAGGTCGCGTCCGAGGGCAGCTTTCCACGCCAGTTGTCCGATACCGGGCAGATCGCAAAGCACTTCCACCGGGATCGCCGCGGCCAGCGCCATGCTCACGGATACTCCAAACAGCGCCAGCAGCTGCGGTCCGGCCGTGGGCAGAATGTGCCAGAGAAGCACGCGCGACTCGCCGACGCCTTTGGCGCGTGCCATCAGCACGTGCGGGAGAGCGGCGCTGCGCGCCAGAAGATTCCGCGCGTAGCGGAAGACTTTCGGAAAAATGATTACACCGATCACCAGCCGTGCGGGCGCTCGCGCCAGCACAAACAGCAGAGCGAGAACTGCCGCCGGAACGCACAACAAAATTCCAGAGAGCAAACCGGCAAACGTATCGACCACGCGTGTCCGCGAAAGAGTCACGGCAATCGCCATGCCCAATCCCAGCAACCAGCCGAGCAGCAGACCCAGGCCCAGCGACTTCAGAGTTTCCGGCAGGCGCTCGGCCACCAGTTGCGCCACCGGACGTTGCAAGGTGCGCGAGATGCCGAGGTCGCCGTGAAGCATACGTCCCAGGTAGTGCGCGTAAAAGGTCAGGAGGTTCTCGTCGGGCCCATTCGCCTGGCGCATGGCCTGGATGCTTCCATTGCTGAGTCGGGTATCGAGTTCGGCTTCATCGACGCCGTAGCCCGGAGCAAAACGCAGAAGAGTAGCGCCCAGCAGTCCGCCCAGAAGGACGGTGGCCAGGATGGTGGCCGCGCATTTTGCCAAATCACGGAATGTATTTTTGTGTTGCAGTGCCGGCCCTCGAAACACACATTTCCCGCGGACTTGCCAGTGCGGCTTCGTCTCATTTCAGCAGCTAACCCCCTGGCAAATCCACGATTTGCCGTACGGTTGGCGAACTTCAGTAACACCATGGCGAGCACGCAAAGGCGTCGCTCGCCTGCGCGGTGTGTCCGTGGAGTTTCCCAAACGGAAGTAACCTTCCGCGCTCTCGAATGGACAGGCAATATGAAGAGCGAGACCGTTTGTCTCCTTCCCCCTTTTCCGCCCGTGAAAACTGCCGCTCAAATGCAACGGACTGACGCCGCCGCTCCGGTGGTTCGAAGCGAGGTCATGCGCAAACTCTTTGCCATGATTGCGCGCGTCGCCCAGCATGATGCCGCCGTCCTGATTGCGGGAGAAACCGGGAGCGGTAAGGAAGTGGTCGTCAAGGAAATCCACCGGCTTTCTCCGCGCTGCGACCGGGCCCTGGTCGAGGTGAATTGCGCCGCTTTGCCCGAGCACCTCATGGAAAGCGAGCTGTTCGGCTACGAGAAGGGTGCTTTCAGCGGCGCTGACACCGATAAGCCCGGCCTTTTCGAACTGGCTGACGGAGGCACGCTCCTGCTGGATGAAATCGGGGAAATGGACATCAAGTTCCAGGCCAAGCTGTTGCGCGTGCTGGACGGGTGTTCGTACTACCGCCTCGGAGGCAGCCGGAAACTGGCCGTCAATGTGCGGGTGATCGCCGCCACCAACCGCGAGCTAGAGGGAGAAATTCGCGACGGCAAGTTCCGCAAGGATCTTTATTATCGCCTGGCCCAGTTCCATCTCCAGGTTCCGCCGTTGCGCGAGCGTCCCGAAGATATCGTTGCCCTGGCCGAGTTCTTCCTGACACAGAATTTGCCGGGAGCGACGCTCAGTGACGATGCTCTAGCCGCGCTCCGCCGCTATGATTGGCCCGGCAACGTGCGGGAACTGAAGAACGCCATATTCCGGACGGCGATGCAGGCCAAGCCTGGGACCACTGAAATCCGTGCCCAGGATCTGCCTCGAGTGCTGTACGGCCCCTCAGAAACGATTGCCTCCGGGGGCGCGCAGTCCAACCTCGCCGATGCCGAGAAGCGGATGATTATCGAGGCCCTGACGCGCGCCGGCGGCAGTCAGGAAGAAGCGGCGCGGCAGTTGGGCATTTCGGCCCGCACCATCCGTCGCAAGCTGGAGAAATACAAGAAAGACACGGAACTCTCTCCCTCCGGCCTGGGCACCCTCAGCTCCTATCAGAAACGCTATTTCCGGGTGAATATCGAGCTGCCCATTGTGCTGCGCGCGCAAGGCCAGCGCTTCGAGGCCACCACCGTGAATATCAGCGCGGGCGGGCTGGCGGCTCGATCCTCCGCAGTGTTGGATCACGGCTCCTCGCTGGAAGCGAGCTTCCATCTCCCTGACACCGCTTCCCCCTTCGAAGCCCAGGTGCAACTGGCTTGGGCCGGCCCGGACGGATTAGTCGGCCTGAAATTCATCGAGATTCATCCCGCGCTGGAATGCGAACTGCACCGCTGGTTGTTCGAAAAGGCCCGTGCCGAAGGCTGGGTGGATCCATCCATCCCAAAGTCCTGATCCGCAATCCCGCACCAGTCCACCTCCGTTGTCTGCCTTGCCCCGTTCTTCTTGTACCCCGCCGGGCCCTTCAGAATCAGGACATCCTGTCCTGCGGGCCTAACCCCAGATAACCTCCGTGATTGCATCAGTTCCAGCCTGGCCCCACTTTCACAGTGGACAACCTGTCCTCACCTGTCTTCTTGGTCCAGTTATGCAAGTCACCTGTTATGTGTAGATTACGCCGGTTCTGGTTTGGCGCCCTTCCTGCGAATAGAAGTCCAGGAGAGAGAACTATGCGTTCAAGAGCATTCAAGGTTCTTTACCTTGTCCCAATAGCCGGATTGCTCTACGGAGCCAGCCGAGCCATTCCCCTCGACGTTTTTAACCGGGCCGTCACCATGTTGGCCTCAGCCGTATGGGGTTCCTGAAAGGCGTCATGACAATCAAACGTAAGCCGAAAACCTTGCATCAACGGAGCCTGTGGCCGCAAGCGGCCCGCGTGTTCCTTCTGGTGGTAATGGCTGCCGGATCCTGCTTTGCGGGTACCCGCGTGACCATGAACGAAGCGGACGGAACCACTCCGGGCCGTCCGAAACTTGCTCGCGATCTTCGCGCCGGAAACCGGGGCGCGCTGATCGACGTCATCGTCCAGTTCCGCAGCACGCCGCGCACCGCCCATTTCTCCAGGATGGCTTCGCGAGGCGCTGTTCTTCGAAGCAAGCTGCCGGGCATACGCGCCGCGTCCTTCCGGCTTCCCGCGTCGGCCATTGCCGCCCTGGAAAACGATCCGGACGTGCTCTACGTGACGCCCGATCGCAAGGTGCAGCTGACCTCCAATAATAATGAGGACTTCGTTGCTCCAGTCCTCGCGGATGTGGCTGCCCAACAGTATGGGGCGGACGGAACGGGAGTCGCAGTCGCGGTCATTGACAGCGGTGTCAGTGACCATCAGGACCTGAAAAAGACTGGCACTGGTGCTCGCGTTGTGTACAGCGAGAGCTTTGTCGCCGGTGACACGTCCACCAACGACGCTTACGGTCACGGCACGCACGTCGCCGGCATCGTCGCCGGTAACGGAGCGGCCTCGGCTACGGGTAGCAGCGGATATTCGTCCAAGTTCGCGGGCATGGCGCCCGGTGCCAATATCGTAAACCTGCGCGTGCTGGATTCGACTGGATCCGGTACCGACAGCCAAGTGGTTTCCGCCATTCAGCGGGCCATCCAACTCAAGAATCAATACAACATTCGCGTCATCAATCTCTCGCTCGGGCGCCCGGTGTTTGAGAGCTATACGCTGGATCCTCTGTGCCAGGCAGTCGAACAGGCATGGCAGGCTGGGATCGTGGTGGTGGTTGCTGCCGGCAATAGCGGACGCGACAACACGCACGGCACTCATGGTTACGCAACCATCGGTGCACCTGGAAATGATCCGTCGGTGATCACGGTGGGCGCTACCCGCACCATGGGTAGTGTCAGCCGCAACGATGACTCCATTGCCAGCTACAGCTCGAAGGGGCCTACCCTGATCGATCACATCGCCAAACCGGATATCGTCGCGCCGGGCAACCGCGTTGTGTCGCTGCTTGCCAAAGGCAGCACGATCGATGTCAAGAACCCGCTGCTTGAGCTGGTGCCGTCCAGCGTTTTGTGCTTGGTGAACTGTTCCGCGAAGTACCTTCGATTGAGCGGAACCAGCATGGCGACACCGGTCGTCAGCGGAGCGGTCGCCATGATGTTGGATAACGATCCGACGCTCACGCCTGACACAGTAAAAGCCCGGCTGATGAAGACCGCGTGGAAGGGCTTCTCCACGTACAGCCGGTCCTACGACAACTACAGCAACCCCTACGACAACCAATACGACGTCTTTACCTATGGCGCCGGATACCTGGATGTAGCGGCCGCCATGGTAAGCACGGATGTCGCGAATGGCGTTGCTCTGTCGCCGACGGCCGTTCTCAACTCGGCCAACGGAACGGTATCGCTGGTCAATACCAACTCGGTGATCTGGGGCAACTCGGTGATCTGGGGCAACTCGGTGATCTGGGGGAACTCGGTGATCTGGGGCAACTCGATTGGAGCCAACTCGGTGATCTGGGGCAACTCCGTGGTCTGGGGCAATACGCTGGACCAGGGATGCAGCGTGATCTGGGGCAGCAGCGTGATTTGGGGCAATTCGGTGGGGGCCTTCAGTGATGGCCTGGACGGAGAGGACTAAACATGAAACCTCTTCCGATCAAAGCCAAGATTCTGATCGCCGTCGCGGTGGCGAGTGGTCTGGCGGTTTTCGCGAAGGCAATGTTGGGCATGGGACAGGTGCACGACTACCCGAAGTTCCTGGCCTACTTGCTGGTGTCGGTGGCGGCAACCCGTTTGAGAGTCTCGCTGCCGCGGATGACGAGTTCGATGTCAGTCAATCTGCCCTTTATTCTGATTGCGCTGATCGAGCTGAGTCTTCCCGAAGCACTGATGATCGCGGCCGTCTCCACTTTCGTGCAGAGCTTCTGGCCCGAGAGCAAGAAACGCAATCTGGTTCAGGTCGCGTTCAATGTCTCGGTGCTGGTGGTTGCGGCGCAGTCCACGTGGCTGGCCTTGCGGTTAGCCTCTCACAACATGGCGCTGGCCATCGTTTCCGGTACGCTTACCGTTCTGCTGGCCAACACCTTACCGGTCGCCGCCATCATCGGTATCACGGAGGCCGGCCATGTCGCCCGCGTCTGGGCGCACATCGTTCAGCTCACGTTCCCCTACTATGGGCTCGCGGCGGGGATCGCGGGGCTGGTCAAGCTGGCAGATCATGCGATTGGGTGGCAGGTTCCTCTGTTGATTTTGCCGGCCATGCTGCTGGTCTACCGGTCGTATAAGTTCTGCTTCCGGCAAATGAGCGAGTCGGCGCCTGTCCTGCAGGCTCGCGCCATGTCAGCCGGAGCGGGTGCACACTGACTCTAGAAGGCGGATCGTTTGCCTATGCGGGCCGGCTCGGTAGTTCCCGTGCTGGCCCGCTTTTCATGTTTGAGACTCTCGGCCGATTTTTGCCCCAGACCCTCCCGCCAAGAAAACTGCCCAGCGTAGAATCAGGACGCGGCCACGCCGCAATCAAAACCACCATGGATTCCAAGAGGATTTCTCCGCGCTACGTTTTCGAAGCCCGCTTTCGCATCTCCGTGCAGCGGCACGGGAAGAGCCTTGTTTTCGAGGGCCGGGCCCGCGACATCAGTGAGAGCGGACTGGGGGCTTTTGTCGGGCCGGCGCTCAGTGCGGGCGAACTCGTGACCCTCGCCATTCCCGTTCCTGGCCTGGAGAAGGCTTCTCTGCAGGCGAAAGTGGCGCGCGTTCTTGGAACCGAATACGGCTTCCAGTTCCTCACCCTGAGCCCCGTCCAGCGCTCCCATATCCAGGTATTGGTTCAAAACCGCATCCAAGTTCCCGTGGAAAAGCGTTCCTGACGCGGCTTACTTCGGTAACTTGTTGCCCCCAGTCTCCCTCTCTAATCTGGGGAGGGGAGAAACTCGCATAGGTGCGTGATCTCCTTAGTTTTCAGGCGCTCAGACGGAAAACGTCAGGGTGAAGCTCCACCGGTATTCGGACGTCCGATCTGTGGACGGCGGCTCCGGCTGAGCTGCAAGCTTCTGGAGCGCCAGTGTGCGTCGAGACACCGCAAGCATGAGTGGCCAGACAAACACGTGGCAGGCGATGAAGGTCGGAGCCCGAGTCTTCATCGGCCTGGTGGTCGCCGTGGGCGCAACCGCATTGGTCTATGGCGTCGTGCATTGGACCGGCAGGGAACCGCTTCAGACTTTCTGCTACCTGCTGATTGCCATCCTGGCTTCCCGGCTGAAAGTGAAGCTGCCGGGAATCACCGGGACGATGTCGGCCAGCTTCCTCGTCATCCTGCTCGCCGTGGTGGAACTCGGTTTGTCGGAATCGCTGGTCATCGGCTGCGCGACCACCCTGGCGCAATCTTTTTCCAAAGACCGGCCCCGGTTTGTGCAGCTGATCTTCAATGTCTGCGCCAGCGCGATCGCGGTCCTGCTTACCGACCGGGTTTATCACCTCGCGGTTCTGAGTGGCCCCGCCGGAAAGACCGTCCCGCTACTGGCTGCAGCCTGCACCTACTTTCTTGCCAACACGCTTCCCGTTTCCACCATCATCTCGCTCACCGAAGACAAGTCTCTCCGCAAAACATGGAAAGAATGTTATTTCTGGGCTTTTCCTTACTATCTGCTGGGCGCTGGACTGGCCGGGCTGCTGAATTGGATGCACGGCAAAGTCAACTGGCAGACCTCGCTGCTGCTTCTGCCCGGCGTCTATCTGATCTACCGTTCCTACCGCCTTTATCTGGGGAAGCTCGAGGCCGAAAAGGAACACGCCGAGCAGATGGCCAAGCTGCATCTGCGCACCATTGAAGTGCTGGCGTTGGCGATCGAAGCCAAAGACCAGACCACCCATGCGCACCTGCAACGCGTTCGTGTCTATGCGACCGAGATTGCCAGGGAATTACGCGTCAGTTCCGACGGAATGGAAGCGCTCCAGGCCGCGGCTTTGTTACACGACATTGGCAAGCTCGCCGTTCCGGAACACATCATCTCCAAACCCGGCAAGTTGACCCCGGAAGAATTCGAGAAGATGAAGATCCATCCCGTGGTGGGCGCCGAACTTCTGGAAAAAGTTGAGTTCCCGTATCCCGTCGTCCCCATTGTTCGAGCGCACCACGAGAAATGGGACGGTTCGGGGTATCCCTTCGGCCTCAAGCGGCTGGAAATCCCGATTGGCGCCAGGATTCTGGCCGCCGTGGATTTTCTGGACGCGCTGGCCTCCGACCGGCAGTATCGCCACGCTTTACCGTTGGACGAAGTCATGACCCGGCTTTCGCAGGAGTCGGGCAAGTCCTTCGATCCCAGAGTGGTCGAGATCATCCTCCGGCGTTACCGGCATCTGGAGAAGTTGGTTCACAAGCGGACTTCCGGCATGGTCGAGCCGAAACTGTCGACCGATATCAGGGTGGGAAACGGCGCGGCGCCGGCAAGCGGATTTGAAGGTTCTTCGGAAACCGCCGGCCCGGCTACGAGCGAGTCCACATTCCTCGACTCGATTGCGGCCGCCAAGCAGGAAGTCCAAATCCTGTTTGAACTCAGCCAGGAACTCGGCACCTCGTTGAGCCTCGACGACACACTGTCCGTCTTTGCCGCCAAGCTGCGGCGATTGGTTCCGTACGACTCGATCGTCATCTACATCCGTTACGACGACGTCTTGCTGCCCGAGCACGTCAGCGGAGAAAACCTACGCCGCTTCTCCGCCCTCAGAATCCCCATGGGCGAGGGAGTCTCCGGTTGGGTGGCCTACAACAAGAAGCCGATCCTTAATGGCAATCCGACGGTTGAGCCCGGCTATGGGAATGATCCGGGCAAGCTGGCCATGTTGAGTTCCGCCCTGGCGGTTCCCCTCGAAGGACTGGAGGGCGTGGTGGGAGTCTTGACCCTCTACCGCGCGGAAAAAGACGCCTTCGCCAAGGACCACCTCCGGGTCCTGCTGGCGGTCAGTTCGAAAATCGCCCTGGCGATCGAGAATGCGCTGAAATACGAGAAGGCGGAAAACTCCGCCACCACGGACTATCTGACCGGACTGCCCAACGCGCGCTCCATGTTCCTCCAGGTGGGGCGGGAGTTGACCCGCGCCAAGCGCACCAATGGGACCGTAACCGTGATGGTGTGCGATCTCGACGGCTTCAAGCAGATCAACGACCGCTTCGGGCATCTTGAAGGCAATCGAGTGCTGCAGATCTTCGCCCGCCGCGTACGAGAGACCTGCCGCGAATACGACTACGTTGCCCGCATGGGTGGCGATGAATTTGTGGTCATCGTACCCGATCTTTCTCCCGAAGCCGCGAACGTCAAGGCCGCGCAGTTGCGCGAACTGGCCCGGGAAGCCGGTCACGAAGTGTGCGGAGAGGACCTGCTGTCGCTGAGTGTCGGAAAGACTGTCTTCCCGAACGATGCGGAGGACATGGACACGCTGCTTGCCGAAGCCGACCGGCGCATGTACGCGGAGAAACAATCCCGGTCAGGAAAGAAGAACCGCCGAACCTACCCGCGCCTGGGCTGCTGCGTCCCCGTCGAACTTTGCCAGGAGGGCAGTCGCACTCCAGTGTTTGGCAAAGTGTCGGATATCAGCGCGGGCGGGTGTTTCATTGAAACCGGCACCCTCATCTCGACCGCCACCAAGTGGAGACTTGCTTTCGCGATTGAGCGCGGGAACTTGCAGGTCGAGGGAATCGTCGTTCGAACCAATCCCGGTGTCGGCGTGGGGATCAAGTTCGACGATGCCACGCTCCCACAGCGCGAAAGGGTGAAGCTGATCCTGGAGTTTGTCCAAGGCGCAACCGGTCCCGACCAGAGCGCACAACGCTATCTGGCCACCCTGGCTCGTCCCGTAAAATAGGCAGATGATTGATGTCGGGCTGATTGGGTTTGGTTTTGGGGGCCGCACGTTTCACGCCCCCGTCATCCGTTCCGTTTCAGGGCTGCGGTTGGCCGCGGTGCTCCAGCGCAGAGGTTCCGAGGCCAGCCAGCAATACCCCGGCGTCCGCGTTGTGCGTACGCTCGACGAACTGCTGGCAATCGACGGCATTCGAATCGTGGCGATTGCCACGCCCAACGTCACTCACTTCGATCTCGCGCGCCAGTGCCTGGCCGCGGGCAAAGACGTGGTGATCGACAAGCCTTTCGCAACGACCCAGGAAGAAGGGGTGGCAATTGCTCGCCTCGCCAAAGACGCTGGGCGTCTGCTGTCGGTCTATCAGAACCGCCGGTGGGACGGCGATTTCCTGACCGTCCGAAAACTCCTGGCGAGCAATACTCTTGGCCGGCTGGTGCTGTACCAGTCGCACTATGACCGCTATCGCCCCCAGCTTCGTCCAGGCGCATGGCGCGAGCGCGACGAACCCGGCAGCGGAATACTCTTCGACCTCGGCGTCCACCTCATCGATCAGGCCGTGCAATTGTTCGGGAAGCCCGACTCGGTGAGCGCCGATATTCGTTGCGAGCGCGATGGTGCCGCAGTGGACGATGCTTTCGACGTCGTTCTGCGCTATCCCGGGATGCGCGCCGTGCTTCGCGCCAGCATGTTGGCCCCGACCCCAGGGCCTCGTTTCCTGGTGCGGGGAACTGCCGGGTCCTACAGGAAAGCGTCGTTCGACCCGCAAGAAGACGCGCTCAAACGCGGCGAGATTCCAGGCGGCGACTCCTGGGGCAGGGAAGAGCAGGACAAGTGGGGAACCCTTTCGACTCCGGACGGAGACGGCATCGCCTCCCGCCCGTTTCCCACGGAGCGCGGCGACTACCGCGGCTTCTATGAGAACATCCGCGACACGATCCTGGGCCGGGCACAATTAGCGGTGACAGCGGACCAGGCAATCGACGTCCTGCGGGTGATCGAACTGGCTCGCGAGAGCAGTGAACGCGGATGCGTGATTCCCTGGAACGCCGCCCGTTGAATAGAGAGTGATCTCAGGGCTGCTGGAAGACTTTTTCCGCTTCGGTGGCGGGATCCGCCTGCGTCCTCGGAATCAACGTGTAGATGGCTTCGAGCGCCGCCTTCTGTCCGGGCTTCAGATCGTGCAACCGGTCCAGTAACTCGAACTCCACGTATTTCATTTGCTCGCCGGGGTTGGTGTAAATCTGGGTGCGAGAGCCCTGCTCGGGCCAGTCGGCGTTCGTGCCGCCCGCCCTCGTCGCCCGGTTCTCGATCAGAAGGTCCGCACCCTCACCGACCCAAAGCAGAGCGGCTCCATCACTGCCGATTTTTGCTCCCTTGGCGAGATCACGCGTCAGCGACAGCAGCCTTCCCTCAACTTTCAGGTCGCGCGGCTCCTCGGGACGGAGATTGACGAATCCCCGTGCAAACTCCGAATGCGCCGGCAGCAAAATAAACGCCCGCTCCGGCGATGCCAGTTGCGTGATCGTCCACACGCTCATGTGCACGGGCGCTCCTCGAACCTTCTCATACGCGGTCTTGATGGTAACCACGGGCTTTCGCGAATCCAGCGAGATGGTGCGCCGCACCCGCACGCCGTAGATCGCGTCCACCGGCGATAGGAGTTGGATCCGCCGTCCGTTGATCGTCGCGGCAAACGGCACCGCATCGAATCCGTCCGGCGGAGGCCAACCGCGGCCGACGACCTTGGGCCAATCGGATTGAGGGGAGGGCCAGGCCTTGTCGCCGCCAAAATTTTTCCAACCTTCGACATCTGCAGGCAGATTCTTGTCCACCGCAGGATGGTTCCAGAAAGGACCGCGCACGACCTGACCCTGAGCGTCGAGCAGGTCGAATTCCATCACCCGCCCAATGTCGGGAACGATCACGAGTTGGGCAGCGCCGTTACTCACGACAATCGCGGTCCACCCGTGAAAGTCAGCGTGAGTGACGCTAATCTTCTGGGGGGTGTCTTTCGCCGCGCACCAAGACGACAGCGCCAGCGCGAAAAGCGCAGCCGCCAATAATTTCGCCGCGAGGTTTTTCCCTGATGGGTGAGGGCGCACGGAAACGAAGTCTGAAGGAGGGGAGAGTGGCTGTCAACAAGAAAAACGATTTTCTTGCCCACTCTGCCCTGGCCGATCGCCTAGGGTTTCACCGTCACCATCACCACCGAATGCGGGGCCACCGTGGCCGAGAACTTTCCCGTGAACTTCCCCAAATGCTTCGCCTGCCAGAGGTCGCGAACCCTGGCCTCCAAGTGGGCGGGATATCCAACGTCTTCCCAGGCCACGGTGATCTCGGCATCCTCCGTGCCCCGATTCAGCAGAACCACCGCCCGGTTTCCGTCCTGCATCGGTTTCGACCACACTTCCAGGTTCCCGTTCTTGCGCACGCGCCGGCCCTGATTGCCGAGCGGGTCCTGATCGACCGCGATCACTTCTTTGTTGGCGAGGATCTCGCGAATCTCCGGCTTCATGTCGCGCAGATCATTGCCCGCAATCAAGGGAGCCGCCAGAATGGCCCAGAGGCTGAAGTGGGCGCGGTATTCCGCGGTGGTCATCCCGCCGTTGCCGACTTCAAGCATGTCCGGATCATTCCAGTGCCCCGGGCCGGCGAAAGACTCAAGACCCACCTGCATATCCAGAATGTCGGTCATCCCGTAAGCGCAACAATTACCGTCCGGCCATTTGACCTTGCCTTCCCACTTGTCGGTGATGTCGCCGGTCGTGCGCCAAAGATTTCCTGCGCTCTTTCCCCAGAGCCACGGTTTGCTGTTGCCCCACTCACAAATGCTGAAGACGATTGCCCTCCCAGAAGCATCCAGAGCGGCGCGCATGAGCGCATACGAGGAGGGAGCATCCTGCGTGGAGGTGCTGCACCAGTCGTACTTCAGATAATCCACACCCCAGGCCGCATACTGACGCGCATCCTGAAATTCGTATCCCCGGCTGCCCGGACGACCCTGACAAGTCTTGGTCCCGGTGTCGGAGTAGAGGCCGAACTTCAATCCATTTGCGTGGACGTAGTCCGCGAGCGCCTTCATGCCAGAAGGGAAGCGCTTGGGATCGGCCACGATGTTGCCGCGGCCGTCGCGTTCCACCTGCCAGCAATCGTCAATGACAATGTACTGGTACCCGGCATCCTTCAAACCCGATGCGACCATGGCATCGGCTATTTGCCGGATCAGGTCCTCACTGACGTTACAGGCGAACTTGTTCCAGCTGTTCCAGCCCATGGGCGGCGTGCTGGCCAATGATTTCTCCTGAGCCAACGACGAAGCCGCCATGCTCAACATGAAGACGGCCAACAAGAAGATAAGTGCTCTGTGCTTCACTGGGTCCACTCCTTAACGAAGTGCCGCGATTCCCTCGGCACACGCGAATCACTACTGACTGCCTGGTTGGTGCAACCGCGCACGGCCATTCTATTTCCGCGCATACTGCCCGGCCCTGGCAGCAAGTGTTTCGAGCGATGGATGGGACTTCAGCTCGCGAGCAACAACTCCGTGGATCAAGGCAAGCATGAAATCGGGAGCCGGCCGGAACGGAAACGTCCAGGTCCCGGGCAATGCCGGCATGGCGACGGCCACAGGAAGCGCGCCTGTCGGCGATTCTTATTCGCGACTTGCCGACGACGAAACGGGCAGCGACGATACGCCGTTGGCAGAAGCGGGCGCGAAGCAGAGTGCGGCGCCTCCGGCAATTCCCGAATCTTCTCCGTAGCGGGCCGAGACCAGCGGAATCTCGCGGCAGCGCTGATTGACGCAACATCCCGGCAGACGATCCTGGATTTCTCCGAAAAATGGTTTGAGCATGGAAGCCACACCGCCACCCACGATCATGACGTCGGGTTCCAGCAGGTCGACGATATTGCCGAACCAGAAAGACAACAGCTCCACCGTTTCCCGCAGGACCTCTCCCGCCACGGGATCTCCCGCAGCCTGGGCCTGGCCCACCATTTCGCTGCTCACGCGGTCCAGTTTTCCTCCGGCCAGATCGAGAAGAGCGGAACTCCGGCCGCTCTCGATCTTGGCGCGCGCGCGCCTGGCGATCGCAGGACCAGAAGCCAGAACTTCGATGCAGCCCGGCTTGCCGCACCCACAGCGCGGTCCTTTGTAGTCGATGCTCATGTGCCCACCCTCGGCGGCTGCTCCGGTGCGGCCATGATAGATATGCCCGTCAAAAAGGATCGCGGTGCCAATGCCGGTGCCGAGCGTGACATAGAAAACATTCTGGTAGCCGCGTCCGGATCCCCAGAGTGTCTCTGCCAGCCCAGCGGCGTTGGCGTCATTGTCCACTTTGACCCGCACCCGATAGATATGCGCGACCTCCGCCGCCAGCGGAAAATTCCGCCAGCACGGCAGGTTGGGAGGATTGATGACCACGCCCGTCTTCGGATCGAGCGGTCCGGGAGAGCAGATCCCAACCCCGTTGATGAGGTTATGCGCCCCCGCTGCACCGATCGCCTGGGCCGAGGCAGTCTCGATGGCCTGATTCACCGCGGCAAATCCAAGGGCCGCGCCGCTATTGGAGACCATCGG